>OBJQ01000015.1_pt1 | contig 237676 bp, 249 predicted proteins | sample 1519921 | NCBI WGS metagenome assembly OBJQ01 (sample SAMN04209244, study PRJEB22552) | human gut metagenome | biome: gut; material: feces | host: Homo sapiens | place: USA: Oklahoma
GTACAGAGATCTATAATCCATGGAGTGTCTTGAAATATGTTTTAAAAGCTATCCAATCAAAGCCAGAACCAGAATCATTCTGGGCGAATACGAGCAGTAATGAACTGGTTGTCAATTATATTAAACAAAGTGATCAGGTTTTACATGATGAATTTGAAATTCTAATGCAAGGGAAATCTATTATCAAAGATATTAAACCAGAATTAACATATCGAGATATGGATAATATTAATAATGTTTATAGTTTTTTGTTATTGACGGGATATCTAAAAATAAAGAGACAAGTCAATAAATATACTTATGAATTGATTATACCAAATAAAGAAGTTTATGAAATTTATCATCAAAGTTTTATGGATTATTTTACTGAATATAAAGCATCAAAGAAAAATAAATTTGTAGAAGCATTAAAACAAGAAGATATTGTACAAGCATCTACTATTCTTGTTTCTCTTATGAAAAAGAGTTTAAGCTTTTATGACAATTATGAAAGTTTTTATCATGGTTTTTTGTTAGGACTTTTGGATAATTATCAAGTGGAGTCAAATAGAGAATTTGGTGATGGACGATTAGATATAGTCATCTATCCTGAAATATTTCAAGATAAAGCTATAGTTATAGAGTGTAAACATTCAAAGAATGCTGATTATTTATTAAAAGATAGCCAAGAAGCAATAAAGCAAATACATGATAATCATTATTTAGAAGGAGTTTTGGAAAAAGGATATCAAGATGTTGTGGGCTATGGAATATCATTTTTTAAAAAACAATGTTATATAACAAAGATAAATATAAATTAAAATTTTAAGATAAAAAGATATGTATATTCATTATGAATAAATTCATATCTTTTTATAATAATTTAAAAGCAAAAACATATAATAATTTGAGGTGTTTCCATGATAAAAAAATTATTCATATGTTTATGTGTTATGTTCTTATGCATACCTTTAAAATCAGTCCATGCTGAAGAATTGAAATTAGCACCAAATGCATCATCTTCAATTTTAATAGAAGCTTCAACAAAACAAGTCTTAAATGCAACACAAGAAACTGAAAAACTCTTTCCTGCGTCTACAACAAAAATAATGACAATGATTTTATTGTTTGAAGCAATTAATAAAGGAACATTGAAATGGGATGATGTTTTAACATGCAGTGCCTATGCTGCAAGTATGGGAGGAAGTCAAGTTTATCTTGAAGAAGGAGAAAGGATGAGTGTATCCGATCTTTTTAAGGCAATCAGTATAGCTTCTGGAAATGATGCTTGTGTTATGGTAGGAGAAAGAATTGCTGGAAGTAATGAAGGTTTTGTAAAAATGATGAATGAAAAAGCTAAAGAGTTAAAATTAAAGAATACACATTTTATGAATCCAACCGGTCTACATGATGATAATCATTATACTTGTGCTTTTGATTTAGCAATGATGGCGAGTTATCTGATTGAAATAGGAGGAGAACGTTTGTTTCAAACGACATCATTGTATGATAGTTACATCCGTGAAAATACAGAAAAAAAGTTTTGGCTGGTGAATACAAATAAACTCTTAAAATCATATGAAGGAGCTGATGGTTTAAAAACTGGTTATACCAAAGAAGCAGGATATTGTATTGTTTCAACAGCAAAAAGAAATGGTTTAAGATTAATTGCAGTTGTGATGAAAGAAAGTGATCCTAAAGTGAGAAATCAAGAAGTTTCACAATTATTAGATTATGGATTTTCACTTTATGAAAACATTACATTATTTAAAAAAGGAGATATTGTTGAAAAGGTAAAAATTGAAAATGCCAGAGAAAAATATGTTGAGGCAGTGTGTAAAGAAGATGTTGTTTATGTCAAAGATAAGAGTTCTAAAGATAAGGTCACTTATGAAATGAATTATACCAATATTGTTCCACCATTAAAAAAAGGTGAAACAATTGGACATGTTTTATTAATGCGAAATGATACCAATATTGCTTCTTTTGATGTTGTTGCCCATAAAGATATTGCAGCCTTGACATTACCAGAAAAAATGTATCAATATTTACAACTTTTTATTTAAAATAAGACCCTATAGATATCAAAATGTATCTATAGGGTTTATTGCTTTGTGTTTAAGATGATATGCACTTATTAAAGAGACAAGTGGAACTGTTAAAATAACCCCAAGGGTTGCAGCAATGCCTTGAATAATCTCGATACCAATTGAATACATATTCATAATTTGTAACAATGGATAATCATAAGCATATATGAAAATAAGTGTATTTATAGAACTACCAGTAAAGGCGAGGATTAGCGTATTTGACATTGTTCCCATCATATCTTTACCAACATTTTGTCCTGAATGAAACAATTCTTTAACTGATAAATAAGGATTATGATAATAGATTTCATTTAAGGTTGATGAAATTGACATAGCAACATCCATAATCGCACCTAAAGTAGAAATAAGTATACCAGCATACATTAATTCACCAATATGAATAGAAGTCATTTGTTCAAGATAAACTAATTGTTCAATATCTGAAACATTATAACCTGATATATGTGTTAACCAGCTAAATATAAAAGCAAAAATCCCTGAAATAATGACTCCTGAAATAGTTCCAATAATAGCTGTCATAGTTTTGCTTGTCCATCCACCAATGAGGTACATAGTGACTATTGTGATTAATATAGATATGATCATAGCTGATAAAATAGGAGAAACTCCTTTATAAATCATAGGTAAGAATAAAAAGATAATACAAATAAAAGTAAAAATCAAAGCAATTGCAGAATTAAATCCCTGCTTACCACCAACAATCCACAAGCTCATAAGAAAAAAGACAACAATTGCATATATAATATGACTACGATCAAAACTATAAACATTGACATAAAGAGAATTTTGACTTTCACTGATATCAACAATCACACGCATTCCTATTTGACAATGAGTTCCATATAAATAACTTGAGGAACTATTAGCTTCAACAATCTTTCCTTTGTAAGGACCAGATAATAATTTAATAGTAACAATTTGTTTTCCAATCTGGTTGCCATTATCAGTTATATTATCTTGAATAATATCTACAACTTCGCCTGATTCAAAAGATTTACCATTTTGATGATAAAGCTGAACTTTATCAATTTGATTGAACTGATATAAAAATATAGTAAAAATGATTATGATTATAAAAACAATGATTTGTCTTTTATTTATTTTGTATTTCATTTTTCTTTCAAATAAATAGGAGCATGCTCCTATTTATTTAATAATTTCTTTCTTTTAAATATCATAAGTCCAAATCCTGAAAGGATGATTAATGTTATTGGGAAAAGAATAGATGTTTGATCATCTGTTTGAACACTTTGAGTTAGTTCGTTTTTTTGATTTTGTCCTGTTTGATGAATCGGAGTGTTTGGAGTTGTGTTATTTTCAGGTTGAATTGTTTTTTTGACTAATGATTTGATAGCGTCGTTTAAGGCTTTATAGGCATTGGCCAATTCTTGAGAAGTTGATGCTTTGTTTTCATTAACTTTATTAGCTCCCTGTAATGCTTGGTTAAAGCGTGTAAAACTTTCTTTTGTATAGTCTTTTTGTTGGTATGTTTTTGCTTTATTAATGAGGTCACTTAATTCTTGATGACTCACTGATTTAACAATCGTGAATTCTGAATCAATTTTTTCATCATTATCACTACGATATGTATTAAAAGTCAAAGTTGTTTCAGTGACATCAATAAGTGTATAAGTTGGTACATCTTCTTGCCATCTATTAGCAATATAGGTTTGTTGTCTTGGCACTAAATCATAATACTTACTTCCAGAAGAAGAACCAGCAGTTAAATATAAGATACCTTTTGAATCTACCGCCATATTCTTTCCACTACTCATTGCTTCAACTGCTTCGTCATCCATTATGGATTTTAAATAAGCTAAATATGCTTGTTCATCAGGATTGGTTGTATCATCTTTAATATTTCCTGGAGCTACTGTGAGTGATTGAGTACTGTCTTTGACATCTATATCTTTTTCTAATTGTTTATCAAATTCATCATCAGTATAATGATTTGTTTTTTGACCACCTTTTAACATTTGAGAGCGAGAATAAGCATGATCATGACCTGTTAAAACAACATCAATATCATTTTCTTCTAAGATAGGTGTTAATTGATAACGTAAATTAGTGATTTCAGGTTCATTAGAATGTTCTGCAGAACCATAGATATCTTGATGTAAAGTAACAATACGCCATTTACAATCAGAATTATTTTTTACTGTTTGTTCAATGAATTGTTTGTGTTCATTGATATTTGTATCTTGTGTATTTAACATAATAAACAAAGCGTCACCATAAGTGTAATAATAATCACCACCAACAATATCATTACTTCCTAATTCACTCATTTGACTAGGATTGAAGTGATATGTGTAGTTAGGATTATCAGCATCATGATTACCAACCGTTGTTGCAACGGGTAATGATTGAAGAATTTCTGGACATAAATAACCAGTATATTCTTTTTCACTGATTGTTTGATTTTTTACTTTTTTAGCATTTGTTTGAATTTGATCACCAGCTGATAAAACAAATCTTGCTTGTTTATGACTCTTTGTAAAAGCTTTATTTAGTGTGTTATTCCAATTAAATGAATCATTTCTTACTGCTTCACTTTGAGCAGTTAAAAAAGATGGTTTGATAATATCTTCTGGTTTTTTGGCTTTTTCTTCATTGGAAGAACCAATTTGTGGGTCACCAACAAAGATAAAACTAAAATCACTGAAATCATCATCTGTTGTAAAGTGAGCAATTTCTTTATCATTTACTTGATAATAATAAGTTTTTCCAGCTTTAAGATTTGTTAATGTTACTTTATTGCTTTGATAACCAACTTGGGCTGGAGTCGATGAGATTTTCGCATTTTGACTATCACTTAAATCAGCTTTTAATCCATATTTAAAAGTAGCTGATTGCGATTCATGACTATACCAAGCAAAATTCATCTCTGTTTCATCTTTTCCTGGTGATAGTGAAACATAAGTCCAATCATTTTCAATTTTGCTCCATTGTTGAGTCCATTTTTCCCATGCTCCATTTAATGCAGCTGGGGTAGTGGAAGCATCAGTTTTCCCATCCATTGCAGCACTAGCAAATACTGATATGGGCTGCGTGAGTAAAGTTGCCACTAAGGCTGATACGAATAGATTTTTCTTCTTCATAATTTCCTCCTTTGTCATTAAGACGAGCAAATTATAGCAGTATTTTTTTATGATTTGGGGGAGTTTACAGAATCTTTAGAGGGGTTCATAGAAATATTACATGGCTTAACATAAAATAAATAAAAAAAGACAAAAATGTCTTTTAATTGTCCAACTTTAAAGAATACCATTGATTATCTTGCTGAAATCCATACTTTTCATAGACTGGTTTTCCTAATTGAGAAGCCCCTAATCTAACAATTTCAATATGTTTCTTTTTAATTTCATTGATTAATAAATCAAGCATATGAGTAGCGATTGATTGACGACGATAAGCTGGCTTTGTATACATGTTTGTAATATAGGCAATACGTCCAGTTTGATTGCTAAAAGTAGGTGGATAATCGTAAAAGCATACTGCTCCAGTAGCGATAATTTGATCATTATCAATGGCTAAAAATTCGATAATAGTATCATGTTGAAAGGAATCTTGAAAAAAACGTAATAAATCTTTATCAATATCAATAGATGGAGGAATACCTTCATCTATTAATTGTTGTTTTCTGATTTGACATAATTGTGGGATATCCTGCTTAGTTGCTTTTCTATATATCATATGTTGCCTCCTTTGTTTCATTATAAGTAAAAAGCAAGAGAAATGCAAAAATGTTCTAGTTTTGTTGAATAAATTCTAGTTTTAGCGAATCGATTTTCTTTCTTTTTTAATTGGTATATGATAGCAGGGAAGGAGGAGATACAATGGAAAATCATATTGAAATACAGAAATTAAAGCAGTTTATCATTGTTCACTTTTATGGTGAGATTGATTGTGTTATGGCACCAATCTATCGTCAACAATTAAGTGATTTATTAGAGGAAACAGATGAAGATGTTGTCTTTGATTTTCAAGAAACATCCTTTATAGATAGTTCAGGAATTGGGTTGGTTTTAGGACGTTATAACCAATTGAAATTTGAGCATCGTACACTGATATTAACCGGGTTAAATCAAGTGGCATATCGTTTATTTGAATTAACAGGTTTATTTCAAATTATGCCTTATTATGAATCATTAGATTATTTAAAGGAGGGATCAATATGAATCAAATGGAAGTCAGTTTTAGTGCAACGTTAGATAATGAAAACTTTGCTAGAACAACAGTAGGGGCTTTTTTGACTCCTTTAAATCCAACAATTGATGAAATCATTGAGATGAAAACAATTGTTTCAGAAGCCGTTAGTAATGCGATTATTCATGGTTATAATAATAATCCTGAATGTCATGTTGTAATAAAGATGGAAATAGAAGATCGCCTTGTTAGATTAGTTATTCAAGATTATGGGAAAGGAATAGAAAATCTAGAACAAGTCAAAACACCTTTTTATACGACTGCAAAAGACTTAGAACATGCTGGGATGGGAATAACAATCATAGAAACACTGGCTGATAGCTTAGAAATCGAAAGTGTTATCAATATCGGAACAAAACTAATCATCACAAAAAGACTGAAAGATCATGGCTAGTTCTAAAACATTAGATCTACTTGTGAAAGTGCGTTTGGGGGATGAACAAGCGAAAGAACAAGTTGTCAAAGATAATTTAGGATTGGTATGGTCGATTGTTCATAGATTCAAGAATAGTTATTATGATAAAGAGGACTTATTTCAAATTGGCTGTATTGGCTTAATGAAGGCGATTAATCATTTTGATCCTTCATACAATGTTCAATTTTCAACATATGCTGTTCCAATTATTATGGGAGAAATTAAGCGCTATTTTAGAGATGATGGAACAATTAAAGTTTCTCGTTCTTTAAAAGAATTGAACATCAAAGTCACAAAAGCTAAAGAAATCTTACAAGGAGAAAATAATGAAGAACCAACAGTTGAAGATGTTGCAAAATATTTAGATGTTGATGTTCAAGATGTCGTAGAAGCCATTGATTCTTCTTATTATCCAACATCGTTAAATGAACCAATATATGAAAAAGATGGTTCAACAATCAGTGTTGAAGATCGTTTAATTGATAAAAGTGATCATATGTGGTTTGAAAAAATTGCCTTGGAAATGGAAATGGAAAAACTTGATGAAAAAGAGAAGATGATAATTTATATGCGTTATCAGCTCGATTATAATCAGGAAGCTATTGCAAAAAGACTGGGCATATCACAAGTACAAGTATCACGTCTAGAGAAAAAAATTGTAACAAAGTTAAGAACACGCTTAAAAGATTGTGAATAATATGCTATAATAGCGTGGGGCGATGAAAATGGAAAAAGAAGATATCAAGAAATCCTTGTTTGAATATATGAAAGTCATTATTATAACAGTTGTTTTAACATTAGGGGTATTGCATTTTATACAAATCTCTAGAGTTGTTGGTTCATCAATGGAACCAACTTATCATAATGGAAATATTATTCTGGTAGATAAATACTTTTATAAGCGAGGAACACCTTCTTATAATGATATTGTTGTTGTGAAATATCATGTTAGTGCAGGTGAGGATCAAATTATTAAAAGAGTTGTCGGATTACCAGGTGATCATATTGAGATGAAAAACAACAAGCTTTATCGTAATGGTGAATTATTGAACGAAGATTATATTAATGAACCGATGGTAGGAAATGAAGATTTTTCATATGATATACCAAAGGGAAAGGTTTTTGTTATGGGGGATAACCGTAACAATAGTGTTGATTCAAGAATGATTGGATATATTGATTTTGATGATCAGGTTGTTGGTCGTGTGTTTTTTAAGGTCTTTTGATAAGACCTTTTTTCTTTTGGAGGATATAATGAAAAGATTAAGATATAAAAGAGTAGTGATTGTAAGTGTAGGATTTTGTTTGATAGTTATGATTTTGTTGTATATGTTTTTTCATAGAAATCATTTTTATGAATATGAGGGTAAGATTGATACGTATGTTGCAACTTATCGTCAAGATAATAAGATTTATACTTTTGATTTAAAAGGTTTTCAAAAAGATGAGAAGATGTATTTATCATTGAATGATATGTATAATATGGTATTGATTTTAGATAAGAATACAAAGGTTTATGTGGATGAACAAAAGCATACTTTGACTTATCAGATGAGTGAAGGAAATTATCTTTTTGATTATGGTCAAAATAAGATTGTATACAATAATGAATGTATTGAATTAAAAGATGAAAATGAATATATTTATATTTCTCATAAAAATTATTATATTAATGTGTCTTTTATAGAAAAAACAGTATTAAAAAATGATAAAAAGATAAAATTTAAAAATAAAAACGCTATCATTCAATAAATTTTGCAATTTTAGTAGTCAAGGTCAACTTTTTTTGATAGAATGTATGGTAAATTAAGGGGATATACAAAGTATATCTAAAGAAAGGGTGGAATTATGGCATATAAGTTTAATATAACAAGAGGTAATGCGATTTTAAATTTCTCTGAAGAATTCTGTCAAAGTCGTTGTCAATTAATTGAAAGTGAATCTTTTGCAAAAGTTTTAGAGAAATATATAAAAAATATTAAAAGAAAAGATACAACTATCTATGGATATCTTCATGGTATTCAAGAAGATGATGTTGATTTATTAGATAATTTAAGAGGTATTTTTAAATTATTATTAGTTATGTCGGTTGATGAAGTGTGTTCAATTCGTCCAGAAGCTAAGAAATATTTTAAAGATATTGATATGTTTATTGCATTAGTAGAAGATATTTACTTATTCTGGAGACGTCTACAAAGATATGCTGTTGTATTCAATGAAACAAAGAGAGCAGGATATCAAAATGTTCAATTTGCTGATGCACAAAGTGAATTTGAAGAATTGGTATTAGAAGTCTATCGTTCAATTGAATCTGCATTAGGTAAGAAGGATAAAGTCTTACGTCAAATTACAGCAGGGGTTAATGCTGGGTTAACAGTGACTCATATGAGACCATTCTTGCCATATGAATATCGTAATTTGGATGAAATTCCTTTTATTGAATCAGTAGTTATTCATCCACCATTTATTGCTTATTCAAAACGTAATAAAAGAGATGGTGTTTTCCCTGAAATGAAAAGAAATCCAATTGAAGATCGTAAATTTGATTCCGATTCTTGGTTCTGTTATCCAGCTAAAGTTGGTGATTTATTATGTTTTGTTTACTTTAATGTGAAGTTTATGGCACAAGGGGTTACTTTATGTAACTTATTTGATTTGGCTGATGAAACAGAATATAGAAATAGAAAACCTGATTTAATTTATGTCTTTGGTTATGAAGATGGTGAAATGAATCAAGCATTCTATCAAGATGAATCTAATGATATGATTGTGGCTTTATTATCTGCTAATGATAATTTTGATTATTTTGGATATATGAAGAAAATGATTTTAACTTTACACAATGTTCAAAAGATTAATCATCGTGAATTACCAATTCATGGAGCAATGGTTAAGATGACACTTCATAATGGTGAAACAAAGAATATTGTTGTTATGGGAGATAGTGGTGCTGGTAAGAGTGAAACAATTGAACAAATTAAAGTCATTGGAGCTGCATATATCACTGATTTAACAACTATTTATGATGATATGGGTGTTTTATCATTAAATGAAAAAGGTAAGGTTAAGACTTCTGGTACAGAAATTGGGGCATTTGTGCGTTTAGATGACTTAGATGCTGGTTATAGTTTTAAAGAATTAGATAGATCAGTCTTTATGAATCCTGATAAAGTCAATGCACGTATTGTTATTCCAATTACTGATTACAAAGATGTTGTTGCTAAACATGATGTTGATATGTTCTTATATGCAAATAACTATGAAGAAGATGGTGAAGCATTAAGTTTCTTTGATAGTCCTGAAGAAGCACTTCAAGTTTTTAGATCAGGGGCACGTATGGCTAAAGGAACAACAACTGAAATGGGTATTGTTGAAAGTTATTTTGCTAATCCATTTGGTCCTGTTCAAAGAAAAGAACAAACAGAACCGATCTTACAGGATTATTTCAAAAGAATGTTTAAACAAGGTGTTAAAGTTGGTCAATTACGTACAAGACTTGGTATTAAAGGTAATGAACATAAAGGACCAAAAGAAGCAGCTATTGCTATTTTAAAATATGTAACAGGTGAAGAAGAATTAAAAGAATTACCTGCAGAAGAATAATGAGTTAAGGCATAACTTCGGTTATGTCTTTTTTATTTGAAAAAAATTAAGACAATCGAGTTTACAGATATGCAAAGTTTTATTGGCAATTGTATTGACAAGTACACTTGGCGATGATATATTATAAGTGACAAGAAAACTTGTCAGAAAGAGAGTGAGGATATTTATGAAAAAAGAAGAAATTTTAGCAAGAAGTAAAAAAGAAAATATACATGGAGATGAGTGATATAAAGCAATTGAAAAAACTGCTAATCAAACTGCTTTTTTAGCAATAGAATCAGTTTACGCTGTTTTAATAGTCATTTTAGTTATTCAAAAATTGATAACTGGAAAAGCATTTGCTGATTATCAAGTTTTCTTACTGGCATTTTTAATTGGATATATAGGACGTTTTGCAACGAAATATAGCTATACTAAAGAAAAAGAATGGTTGTTTGGACTTGTATGTGGTATTATTGGTTCAATTGCATGTTTGATAAATATTGTGGGAAAAGGAATGGGATGGTTTTAATAATGAATGAAGGCCTGATACTGAAAAACAATTTAAAAGAAGCAAGATCAGAAAAAAAACTTTCACAGTCCGCATTAGCTGAGATGGTTGGTGTATCTCGAAACACAATCAGTTCTATTGAAACTGGACAATTTAATCCAACTGCAAAATTAGCATTGATTTTGTGTATTGCTTTAGATAAAAAATTTGAAGAATTATTTTATTTTGATGAATGATATATAACTATATAGTGGTGTATTGGAAAAAAATCAATTGAGTTGACTATAATTTTTTATTTGATGAATATGAAGAAGAATTTCATGTATAAGAATATTTTCATACAAAAAAATCATTGATTTATAGTGATAAGTGTGAATTTGTTGATTAGTTAATATATTAATTGAGGCATAACTTCGGTTATGTCTTTTTTTATTTATATTATTTTGTCACAAAATCAATTAATCATCGTCTAATTTATGAAGGGAGGAAATTTATGAAGAATTTAAAAGAATACATTGTTTTTATATTTCCAGTTATTTTAATATTTTTATCTGTTTTATGTTTGCCATTATTACCAGCGCAGATACCTATACAATTTCGTATGAATGGTGAAGTGACTTCCACTTTATCAAAGTATTTAGCTATCTGGATTTTACCATCTATTGAGTGTTTATTGATAATACGTTATAAAAAGAATAAAAAAATCTTCTTATATTTATTCTTATTATTTTTGAGTTGTATTCAAATTGCAGTTATTTTGTTATCGATCATTTAAAATAAAGGAGAGAGAAAATGAGTAGAAATACAAAGATAAAGGAATTGTCTCATACAAGATTGGCAAATCAATATGGTGGTTGGATTTATTGTGAATCTTGTGGTGAAAATATTGGATATTTATGTTATACAACGTATGATAATTTTATCTTCAATTATCAGTGTCAATGTGAAAGTTGTGGATATATTCATATTGCTTTTGGTGATGTTAGCTCAGAAAAGATTTCAAATGATAAATTAATAAAGATTAAAAATAGATTATGTTGTATACATGATCAGTCGCCACTGCTTACTATTTTAAAAGAAAAGCTTATTTCTTATCAGTATGAGATTGATTGTTTAAAATGTCAAAGAAAATATAAGGGGGAAAAATAAATGACAACATTTTTGTTTACATTGCTTATTGGTTTATTGGGAGGTCTTATTGATGTTTTACCTATGATTAAAATGAAAATGGATAAATACTCAAATTTTTCTGCATTTGTTCATTATTTGATTGCTCCATTTATAATCTTTTCTATAGAATGGGGATTACCTTGGTGGCTCAAAGGTGGATTGTTAAATTTATTATTAACTATTCCTGTCATTATTCTAGCTGTTAAGGATGATAAGAAGTCAATAATACCAATGACTATTATGTCAATTGTTTTAGGAACGCTTATGGGAGTTGTGGGATATTTGGTCATATAAAAAGATAACAGAAGTAATAATCAAGGTAGAACCTAAAAAATCTTCACTACTATTTAATAAAAATATTTTTTTATCATTTCTTTTCTAGAAGCTCATCATAACTTAACTCAAGACTTAGTTTTTTGAAGATTCTCACTGAGAAATTGTTTGTCTATACCAATATTATAATAGTGCTATCTCATTTATGCGCATAGAAAAAGACTTATCATATGACAAGCCTTTTTTGTTTCTAATAAATTCCTTGAGAAATCATTGCAGCTACGACTTTTTCAAATCCAGCAATATTTGCACCTTTAATTAAGTCATAACCTAAACCATATTTTTCAGCTGCAGCAACAGAAGCTTCATGAATACTAATCATAATTTGATGTAATTTTTCATCAACTTCTTCTTTTGTCCAGCTATAACGCATTGAGTTTTGTGCCATTTCTAAAGCAGATACTGCAACCCCACCAGCATTAGCAGCTTTAGCAGGTCCTAATGTTCCACCATTTTCTAAGAAATAGGCAATTGCTTCAGGTTTTGTTGGCATGTTAGCACCTTCAATAATATATTTCACACCATTGGCAACTAATTGTTTAGCTTCTTCTAAACCAATTTCATTTTGTGTTGCACATGGGAAAGCCATATCAACTTTTAATCCCCAAGGTTTTTCACCTGGATGGAATTCACAACCAAATTTTTCAGCATAATCTTTTAATTTAACATCATTAGAACTTCTAATTTTTACTAAGAAATCAATCTTTTCATCAGTAATAATTCCTTCAGGATCATAAATATATCCATCTCTACCAGAAATAGAAACAACCTTTGCTCCATATTCTCTAGCTTTTAAACAAACACCCCATGCAACATTTCCATAACCAGAACATGCAATAGTCTTTCCTTCATAACTATCATTAAAATGTTTTAAAACTTCTTTACCATAATATACAGCTCCAAAACCAGTTGCTTCAGGTCTAATTAAAGAACCACCATAAGGTAAAGGCTTACCAGTTAAAACACCATTTTCATAAGCCCCTCTAATACGTTTATATTGACCATACATATAACCAATTTCTCTAGCTCCTGTACCAATATCCCCAGCAGGTACATCTACATCTGGTCCAATATGACGATATAATTCAGTCATAAATGATTGACAAAAACGCATAATTTCATTATCTGATTTTCCTTGTGGATCAAAATCAGAACCACCTTTACCTCCACCAATAGGTAAAGTTGTTAATGAGTTTTTAAAGATTTGTTCAAATCCTAAGAATTTAATAATTCCTAAATTTACTGAAGGGTGTAATCTTAAACCACCTTTATAAGGCCCAATAGCACTTGAGAATTGTACACGATAACCTCTATTTACATGAACCTTACCTTGATCATCTTGCCAAGGTACTTTAAACATAATTGTTCTTTCAGGTTCTACTAATCTTTCTAATATTGCCATATCTTCATATTCAGGATGAGCAGCAATAACAGGTTCTAAGCTTTCTAAAACTTCTTCAACAGCTTGAATAAATTCTGGCTGATCAGCATTTTTTGTTTTTACTTCTGATAGTACTTTTTCCACATAATTCATATCAATATCCTCCTTTTTTTATTCTATTATACACGTTTTTATTGAAATGTGAATATTTTTTTATAATTTAATAAAAAATTATCACTTAATAAATTTGCAACCTCAAAATACTTTGTCAAACATTATTGAATATGGTAAACTTAAAAAAGGTGATAGAAATGAAAAAAAGATTTAAAGAATATCGTATGTTTATTGTATGTTTGATGATGTTTATAGCATTTATTGGAATTGGAGTCTATTCAGCAATGAATGGACATAAACCACAAATGATTGGTGCTTTTATGTTAGCATTAATTGCTTTGTTTTTATTATTAGGAAGATATAAGATGGTTTTATTTGATGATGTAATGATGATTTATGAATGGAAAGTTGCTGCTATGCTTCCAACAATAATTGAATACAAAGATATTCAATCAATTGAAAAGAAATCAAAACATCATCTTGTTATTCATCATACCCATGATAGTCATGTTTATGTTTTTGATAGTGATGAATTTTTAAAATATTATAATTCATTTAATAAGGCATAGATGACATGAATTTAGTATTGATGACATTACTAGATTATATTAATGATCCGCATATTTCGGTAGTTGATCGATGTATTGGTGAATATATAGTAAAAAATATAAATCAAGTCAGTCTTTATTCAATTAATCAATTAGCTAAATCAGCAAGTGTCTCTATTTCACAGGTAAGTCGATTTATTAAGCATATTGGTTTTCAGTCGTTTTCTGATTTCAAGGAATCATTAAATGTTCATGGACATAGTCAAAGACATTCATTGTTACAAAAAGACAATCAAATGGAAGTTTCAACTTATCAAAAATATGTTCAGGAAGAAATACAATACTTTTTTGAACATTTTTCTTTTGATATGTTAGATGAATTTATTCATGATTTACTTTCATTTCCTAAGATTGGAATGTTTGGCATTTTAAATAGTGAAAATATGGTTAAAAATTTGCATTATGATTTAGCAATGAAGGGAATTATGACATATTCATTCTCACATTTTATTGATCAACTTTCTTTTATTGAGAATGCTGATGATCAAACTCTTATTGTTATTTATTCAATATCAGGAGAATATGTGACTGATAATTGTTATTCTCGTTATTATCAAACTTTAACTGCTTTAAAAAAGAGTCGAGCTAAAATTTATGTAGTTACAAATAATAAGAAACTTTCTCATTTTTCATATCTTGATAGGATTATCCATATTCCTATCAAGAATCAACTTTATCATTATTCTTTGCAATGTTTTAATGATGTTGTTTTATTGGAATTACAAGAACATAGGCTTCCATAATATGGAAATATCAATATTTTATTAAAATATAATGCTAGAATAGTTAATGAAAGAGAGGAATGAGTATATGAAAATAAGAGATTACTGTTTGCCTTGTTTGGTTAATCAAGTTGTGAAAGTTGCTCATATGAGTCATGCACAAAATAAAGAAGAACTTTATCATCAAGTTTTTGATTATTTAAGTTCTTTAGATTTTGAATTAACCAATCCAGAAATTATTGGACAAACATTTCAGATGCTAAAGAAACATATTCATAATAACGATCCTTATAAAGAAATCAGACGTTATTATAATGATTTGTTTTTACAACAACAAGATTATTTCCGTGACTTAATAGAAAAAGCAGATGATTTTTTTGAAATGGCTATTCGTTATGCAATTATTGGAAATATCATTGATTTTAGTCCTATGCATAATCATGATATCAATGATGTTATGAAATATTTTAAAAATATTGAAAACCAAAGACTGACTTTAAATGATATTGAAAAATTAAAAGATGATTTAAAGAATGCCAAAACATTATTATATTTAGGAGATAATTGTGGAGAAATTTGTTTGGATTATTTATTGATTGAAAAAATAAAACAGATGTATCCTGATTTAATGATATATTTTGCGACTAGGGGAGAAGCTGTTGTTAATGATTCGATATTAGAAGATGCTTATTATGTACATATGGATCGTTATGCAACGATTATTGATAATGGAGATTATTCTTTGGGGACTATTTTACATCGTGTGAGTCCCAAGTTTTTAGATATTTATCATCAAGCGGATGTGATTATTGCTAAAGGACAAGCTAATTATGAGAGTTTAAGTGAGGAAGTAAAAAATATTTATTTCTTATTGATGGTAAAGTGTCATGTGATTGCTGATGATATTGGAGTTGATGAGAAATCACTGGTTTGTTTTCATCGTGAAGAATAATAAGAACTTTTTTAAAAAGTTCTTTTATTATATTTGAAAATATGTTAAAATGGTAAAAAATGAGGTGGTATTTATGAAAAATACAATTTTAAAATCAAAATTACATCACCATCATTGGTACAAGTAGGGTTATATCGAGTGATTGATACAGCCCATTTTGCATATACATAAATGGGTGTATCTAATGACTTAAAGATATTGACGAGTCATTGGGACTCGTCTTTTTTTATAGGAGGGGAAATATGGAAGAATTTAAATATTTGATACCAGAAGAAAGTATTGATGCGATTATGGATAATGTCGCAACTTTAAGAACAATTGAAAATGATTTGAGACAGGTTTTTGTTAAAAATGGGTATTTAGAGGTTTTGATGCCATCATTTGAATATGTTGATTTATACAATGATATGGATATAGGCATTGAAGAAGAAAAGATGTTCCAATATATTAATTATGAAGGCAAGAGAGTGGCTTTACGTACAGACTTTACTGTTCCACTTGCTCGTTTATATAGTAGTAAAAAAGAACAAGGTGAAAAAAGATATTGTTATTTTGGAAAAGTTTATCGTAAAGAAAAACGTCATAAAGGAAGAAGTAGTGAATTTTTTCAGGCTGGTGTTGAGTTATTAGGGAAAGCTGGTTATGAAGGCGATATTGAGTGTTTACAAGTGATTCAAGAGACTTTATCTTCTTTACAGTTAAAAGATATCAAGATTGAAATGAGTTCAGCCAAGTTTTATCATCGGCTTTTAAAGTTGGTTGATGATGAATCGTTTGTTGATATCTTAAAAAAGCGTGATCTTTCAGCAATCAAAAAATTGATTGAGAAAAAACAGATTCAAAGTCCACTGAAAGATTTATTGATTCAATTACCAAGATGTTTTGGAGATATTGATATCCTAAAAAAGATGATTGCTATTATTCAAGATGAAGAACTCAAAGCTGCACTTAAAGAATTAGAAAATCTATATAATCATCTCAATAACAAAGATGTCTTTAGTTTTGATTTAGCAATGACACCAAGTATGAAATATTATACTGGAATTATGATTAAAGGATATTCACCTTATAGTGCTGAAACAATTATCAATGGGGGAAGATATGATCGTTTAATGAATCATTTTCATAAGGATGTTCCAGCCATTGGATTTAGTTATGATTTAAGTCATATTTTAAATGCTTTAGAAAAGGAAGGTGAAAGTCATGATTAAAATTGCAATTACTAAAGGACGTATTGAAAAACAAGTTTGTCAGCTTTTACAAAGTCGTGGTTATGATATGGATCCCATTATTCATAAAGATCGTGAATTATTGATTGAAACAAATGATGGTTTATCAATGATTTTTGGCAAAGCCAATGATGTTTTGACTTTCTTAGAACATGGGATTGTAGATATTGGTTTTGTTGGACAGGATACTTTAGATGAAAGTGATTTTCATGATTATTATGATATGTTGGATTTAAATATTGGAAAGTGTTATTTTGCTGTGGCAGCCTATCCAGAATATAAAACTAAAGAGTTCCATCGTCGTAAACGCATTGCTTCAAAATATACAAAAGTCGCAAAAGAATATTTTAATTCTAAACAAGAAGATGTGGAAATTATTAAACTTGAAGGTTCAGTGGAATTAGGACCAGTAGTTGGATTGAGTGATGCGATTGTTGATATTGTTGAGACAGGTTCAACACTGAAAGCCAATGGGTTGGAAGTGATTGAAAAGATTAGTGATATTTCAACCAAAATGATTGTGAATAAAGTGAGTTTAAAATTTAAAAAAGATGAAATTTTTAAAATGATAGATCGATTAAATGGGGAGGAATAAAAGATGTTAAAGACATTAGATTTTAAAGGAAATTATGAAGATATTGCTGCAAAATTTTCATCACGTAAAGCTGATATTTCAAAACAAGTCAGTGAAGCTGTTGATAGTATTATTGATGATGTGAAAAAAAATGGGGATAAGGCCTTGATGAAATATTGTCGTAAATTTGATGGGTTCATGATTGAAGATCCAAAGGAATTGATTGTGACAAAGAAAGAAATTTTAGAAGGAGTATCTGAAGTTGGTAAAGATTTTATGCGTATCTTAGAGCGTACAAAACAACAAATTACAGATTTTCATAAACATCAGGTTGATAAATCATGGTCAGTTTATAAAGAAAACGGAGTTATGATGGGACAAATTGTTAGAGGTTTAGAAAATATTGCTTTATATGTACCTGGAGGAACGGCAACTTATCCTTCTACAGTCATGATGAATGCCATTCCTGCTAAACTTGCAGGGGTTAAAAATTTGGTGATTATCACACCAGTCAAAGAAGATGGAAAAGTGAATCCAACAATTTTAGCGGCGGCTTATGTTTGTGGAATTGAAACAATTTATAAAGTTGGTGGAGCACAAGGGGTTGCTGCTGTGGCAGTTGGAACAAATACGATTCCAAAAGTTGATAAAATTGTAGGACCAGGAAATATTTATGTTGCGACAGCAAAAAAGAATTGTTATGGCATGGTAGATATTGATATGGTGGCAGGTCCTAGTGAAATTTTGATTGTTGCTGATGAAAAGGCCAATCCAAAATATATTGCTGCTGATTTAATGAGTCAAGCTGAACATGATAAGTTAGCTAGTGCCATTTTAGTTACAACATGTCCTGCATTGGTGGATGAGGTGAATCAAGAGTTACAAAGACAAATGGCTTATTTATCAAGAACAGAAATTATTGAAGAATCCCTTGCCAATTATGGGGGAGCGATTTTGGTAGACAGTATTGAAGAAGCTTTTGAAGTTTCTAATTATCTAGCACCAGAACATTTAGAAGTCTTGGTTGAAAATCCACTCAATACTTTACCGCTTATTCATAATGCTGGCTCTATCTTTTTAGGTGAATATACTCCAGAACCATTAGGTGATTATATGTCAGGAACAAACCATGTTTTACCAACTGGAGGAACAGCTAAATTCTATAGTGCTTTAGGAGTTTATGATTTTGTTAAATATTCGTCATATAGTTATTATCCAAAACAAGTTTTATCAACATTTAAAGATGATGTTGTGAAGTTTGCAAAATTAGAAGGTCTTGATGCACATGCCAATAGTGTAGCAGTCAGATTTGAGGAGGAGTAAGATGCGTACAAGTTCAATCAATCGAGAAACCAAAGAAACAAAGATTGTTATGGAGTTAAATCTTGATGGTCGTGGTCAAGCTGAGATTGATACAGGGGTTGGTTTTATGGACCACATGTTTGAATTACTAGCTTTTCATAGTGTATTTGATATAAAAGTGAAATGTGTTGGTGATTTAAAAGTTGATAGTCATCATACTATTGAAGATTTAGGAATTGTTTTTGGAGATTGTCTATTACAAGCTTTAGGTGATAAAAAAGGAATTATGCGCTATGGACAAATGACTATTCCAATGGATGAAGCTTTAGTCACTACAACTCTTGATTTAAGTGGTCGACCTTATCTTGTTTATCATGCAACACTTCCTATGATGATGCTTGGTAACTATGAGACAGAAATGACTAAGGAATTTTTTAAAGCTGTGAGTGATCATGCTTTGATGACACTTCATATCAATGAATCCTATGGTGAAAATACTCATCATATTATTGAAGCAATGTTTAAAAGCTTTGCTAGAGCATTAAAGCAAGCAGTCATGATTGATGAAAAAAATAAAGATCTGATTGTTTCATCCAAAGGTCTTTTATAAAGGAGGGATGAGTATGGTTGTTATTATTGATTATAATATAGGAAATCTGAAAAGTGTTCAAAATGCTTTTGAGCGTATTGGGGTAAAGACTATAGTAAGTCGTGATCATGATGTCATCTCTCAAGCCGATGGGATTGTATTACCAGGAGTTGGGACTTTCCCAGTTGCTATGGAAAATCTTAAAAAGTATGATTTGATTGATATTTTAAAAGAAAGAAAGGCAGCTGGTGTTCCTATTTTAGGGATTTGTTTAGGAATGCAGATTCTTTTTGAACAAGGTCAAGAAGTGAAATTGACGAAAGGATTAGGTTTTTTAAAGGGTGAAGTGAAGTTAATGCAGGTCAATGCGAAAATTCCTCATATGGGATGGAATGAACTGTGTTTTGCCAAAAAACATCCTTTACTTAAAAATATAAAAGAAAAAGATTATGTTTATTTTGTTCATTCATATATGGCTTATCCTTGTGAGAAAGAACTTGTGGCTTATTGTGAGTATGGTGATTCAAAAATCACTGCTATTGTAGCTAAAGATAATGTGATGGGATGTCAGTTCCATCCTGAAAAAAGTGGTGAAGTCGGAAAACAAATTCTACTTGCCTTTAAGGAGATGATTCAATGATTTTAATACCAGCTATAGATTTAAAAGATGGACAAGCGGTCCGTTTGTATAAAGGAGATTATTTACAAAAGACAATTTATTCTTCTTCACCTGAAGATATTGCTTTAAACTTTGAAAAAATGGGTGCTGATTATCTCCATGTTGTTGATTTAGATGGCGCAAAGGAAGGTACAACAACTAATCTTGAAACGATTCAAAAAATCAGAAATGTTTTATCCATACCTATGGAACTTGGTGGAGGAATCCGTGATATGCAAACCGTTGATCTTTATTTAGATCAAATTGGAATTGATCGTGTGATTTTAGGAACCGCAGCCATTGAAAATCCCGAATTTTTAAAAACTGCTATTCAAAAATATGGATCAGAACGAATTGTTGTAGGTGTTGATGTCAAAGATGGTTATGTTGCAACTTCAGGATGGCTTGTTCAAACCAAGACACATTATTTAGATTTTTTAAAGGAACTTGAAAATATCGGAGTTCAATATATTGTTTGTACAGATATATCTAAAGATGGAACATTGAGTGGACCATCCTATGATTTGTATCAAGATATTTTTGAACATAGTTCAATCAAGTTTGTTGTTTCTGGTGGAATTAAAGATGCTGACGATATTTATCGTGTGAATGCATTAGGTTATTATGGATGTATTGTTGGTAAGGCTTATTATGAAGGAAAAATTGATTTGAAAGAGGTGATATCATGCTTGCAAAAAGAATCATCCCATGTTTAGATATTAAAGATGGTAAAGTTGTTAAGGGTGTGAATTTTGTTGGTTTACAGGATGTTGGTGATCCAATTGAAATTGCCAAACGTTATGATCAACAATGTGCTGATGAAGTGGTCTTTTTGGATATTACTGCAACTTATGAAAAGCGTGATATTATTAAGGATTTGATTCAAAGAGGGGCAAGTGAATTATCTATTCCTTTGACAGTTGGGGGAGGTATCCGTACAATTGATGATTTTCGTATGATTTTATCAAGTGGTGCTGATAAAGTTTCTGTCAATTCAGCAGCGATTAAGAATCCTCAATTGATTAAAGAAGCTTCTGATGAATTTGGAGTTCAATGTGTGGTTGTCGCTGTGGACGCTAAAAAAAGAGCTGATAAGAGTGGCTATGATGTGTATATTGCTGGTGGGAGAGAGAACACTGGTTTAGATCTTATTGAATGGGTTAAACAATGTGAAGCTTTAGGAGCCGGTGAAATTTTATTGACTTCAATGGATCGTGATGGAACACGCGATGGCTTTGATATTGAAATGTTAAAAGCTGTAATTGATGCTGTGTCTATCCCTGTTATCGCAAGTGGGGGATGTGGCGACAAAGAAGATATTGTTGAAGTTTTTGAAAAGACCAATTGTGATGGGGCTTTAGCGGCTTCATTGTTCCATTATGGTGAAGCAACAATTGATCAAGTCAAAGAAGAATGTGTAAAACATAATATACCAGTAAGGAGAAATATATGAGACCGGATTTTGAAAAAGGAAATGGATTAGTTCCTGCGATTGTTCAGGACTATCAAACAAAACAAGTATTAATGTTAGCTTATGTTAATGAAGAAGCTTATGAAAGAATGCTTAAAACAAAAGAAACTTATTATTATTCACGCTCACGTGGTGAATTATGGCATAAAGGAGAAACATCAGGACATTTTCAATATATTAAAGGTATGTATTTAGATTGTGATGAGGATACATTATTGATTTATGTTGAACAAATTGGAGCTGCTTGTCATACAGGATGTTATTCTTGTTTCTTTAATGAAGTGTTGCCTTATCATTTTTCACAAAATATTTTTCATGATTTATATGATGTGATTGCTGATCGTCATGTTCATCCTATTGAAAAATCATATACCAATTATTTATTAGATCAAGGGGTTGATAAGATTTGTAAAAAAGTTGGTGAGGAAGCAAGTGAAACCATTATTGCTGCTAAAAATAATGATAAAGAAGAATTAATCGGAGAAATTAGTGATTTGTTTTACCATACGTTTGTATTGATGTTTCAACAAGGTATTCAAGTTGAGGATATTGAAAAGAAATTATCTGAACGTCATCAAATCGCTGGTAATAAAAAAGATTTTCATCAAAGAGGCGAATATTAATGAAAAATATAGTTATAAAATATACGCTGTTATTGATGGGATTATTAATCATATCGGTATTTATTCATTATGGAACAATTTTTCCGCTTATAGAAATGATTTGTAAGAGTGCTATTTGTTGTAATTTCTTCAATGCTATGACATTAATGATTGGGGAACCTGTTATATGTATTATCATTATTGTTTTTTTGATTAATCATAAGGAAAAACAATATTATGATTCAATTTCATAAGGTTTATTATAAAAGCGAATTATTTTGTTCAATCGAACGAATAATTCTTTTTTTATTGTTTATACTACAAATGTTAAAGGAGGATTTATCAGATGAAATTTGAAGAAAGTCAAACAAAAGAAAATTTAATGCGTGCTTTTGCAGGTGAATCCCAAGCGAGAAATCGTTATACATTTGCTGCTGGTGAAGCCATTAAACAAGGGCATCATATGATAGGTGATGTGTTTTTATTTACAGCTAGTCAAGAAAAAGAACATGCTGAAATCTTTTATAATCATTTAGAGGCTATGGCTGGTGAAACAATTTTTATTGATGGTGGATATCCTATTGATATTTCTAAAGATGTGAAAACTTTATTAGATTATGCAAAGCATAATGAATATGAAGAATATGAAGATGTTTATCAAAAATTTGCTGAAGTCGCTTCGCAGGAAGGATTCTTAAAAGTTGCTCAAGATTTTCAAAACATTGCGGAAATTGAAAAAACACATGGTGATCGTTTTGGACAACTAGCAACTTGGATGGAAAACAATGAACTTTATCATTCTTCTTCATCGGTTCAATGGACATGTTTAAATTGTGGGTTTATTTTTGAAGGAACTCAAGTTCCAGAAAAATGTCCAGTATGTCAACATGATCAAGGATATTTTATTCGTTTAGAATATGCACCTTTTATGAAATAAATGCTTTTATAGCATTTTTTTCTTTTGGTTTTAATGTTAAAATAGAACCAAGAGGTGAAAATCATGAATATATTTGCATTATTAAAAGTGACAAAAGATTTAACCAATAGTGAAAAAGCTATCGTAGAATTTATTTTAAAACATCCTCAACAGTTCTTAGAGATGAATACAAAACAAATCAGTCAAGAATGTTATGTTTCAACATCTAGTATCTATAGATTATGTGAGAAATTAAATTTATCAGGTTTATCTGAATTAAAAGTCAGGATATCTGGTTCAATAGAAAGCTATTTAAAAGAAAATGAAAATATTGATTTTAATTTTCCAATTCAACAAAATCAAACTCATTTTGAAATGATGAATAATTTAAAAGCTGATTATAAACAAACAATTGATTCAACATTTGAACTATTTCAATTAGATCAATTAAAACATGCTGTAAATGCTATGAAAAAAGCTAAATTTATAGATATTTATACATCTGCAGGGAATGTTCCTTTTGCCTTAAACTTTCAATTTCAAATGCAAGAAATCGGGGTTATTGTCAATGTGCCAATTGATGAGTATCGTCAACGTTTAAGTGCTTCATCAAGTGATAAGACTCATTTTGCTATTATTATTTCCTTTGGCGGGAGAGGTATCTTATCACCTATTTTACCTGCTATATTAAATCAAAATAAAACACCAATTTTATTAATATCTTCAACTGAATATCATCCTATTAATACGCATATTGACTATCAATTATTTATGAGTTCACATGAAGATCATTATCATAAAATATCATCTTATTCAACAAGACTTTCTTTACTTTATATATTAGATGTTTTATATACTTGTTATTTTGAATTAGATTATGATTATTTCTTACAAAAGAAATTAGAATACTATCAAGTCATCAGAGAAAATAGTGAAAAATGATAAAAAATTATTTTTTTACTGATTTATAAATAAAAAAAACGTAATATTTTTTCAATTTATAATGATTGAATTGAGTGAGTATATTCTTTTGTTATATGATAGGAACATAGGAGGGAAAGAAAATGGATATTAAAGCAATTATGTGTGATGTGGATGGGACATTACTAACAAGTGAACAAGTTGTTTCACCATTTACAATTGAAATGATTAAAGCAGCAAGAGAAAAAGGAATTTTATTTGGTTTATCAACGGGTCGTGATGTGAATAGTGTTCAAACATTATTAAAAGAATGGGGTATTGAAGGTTTAGTTGATTCGATTGTTGGAACAGGTGGAGCTGAAATTTATGATTATGTTTTAAATGTTGAAAAATCAAGTTATCCATTAGATGGAGAATTAATTAAAGATATTATGAAACATTATGAAGGAATGGATTTAAACTTTGCAATTCCTTATGATGGTATCTTATTTGCTCCAAAAGATGATCGTCATATTCAAATGCTGGCAACTGCTGATAAAGTTCCTTATCAAGTTACTGATTTTGATGAATTCTTAAAAGAACCTAAACCAAAATTAATTATTGTTTGTGATGAGGATTATATGGATAAAGTCATTGAAAGAAGTCAAACATTCTCAAATGATAAATTCAAATCATCTTCATTAAAAACGGCAAGTGTTTTATATGAATATATGGATCCAAGAGTGACAAAAACACATGGTTTAGAAGAAGTTATGAAAATGCATGGTTTGACAATGGAACAATTATGTACATTTGGAGATGCAGATAATGATTATGATATGACACTTAATGCTGGTGTTGGTGTTGCTATGGCAAATGGTAGTGATAAAACAAAGAGTGTTGCTGATTATATCACGGATGATAATAATCATGATGGAATTGGTAAATTTATTCAAGAACATATTTTATAAGGGATACGATGGTATTCCTTTTTTTGTAAAAAAAAGGAGTAAAAACTCCTTAAAATAAATCTGTTGATAAATAACGATCACCACCATCAGGAAGAATCACAACAATATTTTTATCTTTGTTTTCATCCATCATGGCTAATGTTTTGCCAACATATAAAGCCGCTCCAGAAGAAATACCAACTAAGATACCTTCACTTTTAGCTAGCTCTCTTGCTCCTTGATATGCCTGATGAGTTGTGACAACTTTGACTTCATCATAGATATCTTGATCAAGGATATCGGGAATAAAATTAGCGCCAATTCCTTGAATTTGATGAGGACTAGCTTTTCCTTGAGAAATAAGAGGAGAATCTGCTGGTTCAATCGCAATGACTTTCATCTGCGGATGTTTGGCTTTTAAATATTGCCCAATGCCACTAATAGTTCCGCCAGTACCAATTCCGGCTACCAGAATATCGATATGTCCATCCATCTGTTCATCGATTTCTGGACCAGTAGATAATAAATGAGCTTTAGGATTACTTGGATTGATAAATTGTCCAGGAATAAAACTATCAGGAATCTCTTGAGCTAATTGCTCAGCTTTTTCAATGGCTCCACTCATCCCTTGACTTCCAGGCGTTAAAACAAGCTCAGCACCAAAAGCCTTCATTAATTTCTTACGTTCTTCACTCATTGTTTCGGGCATTACAATCATCACATGAAAACCTAAAGAAGCCCCCATTGCACAAAGCCCAATGCCAGTATTTCCACTCGTTGGTTCAATAATTGTTGCGCCTGGTTTTAATTTTCCAGTTTCCAAAGCATCAAGTAGCATTTGTTTGGCAACACGATCTTTAATACTTCCAGCTGGATTATAATATTCTAATTTTGCAAAAAGATTTGCTTTTAATTGATTTTTTTCTTGAATACGATGTAGCTGCATCATAGGTGTATGACCAACTAATTCTTGAAACTGATGATATACATTCATGAAAACCCCTCCTTTAATTATTATGCTAATTATAAAAAGGCTTATGCAAAAAATCAAAGAATATGATAATATCTTTTCAGATGAAAAATAAAATGTTACAATAAGAAGAAATTGGAGGTAGATATCATGCGTAAAATAGATTATCATATGCATACTCACTTTTCAGCAGATAGTGAAGCATCACCTAGAGAACATATTTTAGCAGCCATAAACAAGGGTTTGGATGAGATTTGTTTTACTGATCATAAAGATTTTCATTATCCTTATTGTCCTTTTGATTTAGATGCTGATCGTTATTTTCATGAACTCAAACAATTACAAAAAGAATTTGCAAATCAAATCAAGATTAAGATTGGTTTAGAGATGGGGTTGGATGTTGAGTTCTATGATGAAATCAATGCTTTTGTTAATGCTCATGATTATGATTATGTTATTGGATCTATTCATGTCATTCATCAAAGTGAATTTTATGATCCAGCAGATTTTTTTAAAGGCAAAACAAAAGAAGAAGCTCATCAAGAATTTTTTGAAAATACCTTAGAATGTGTTCAAAAGTTTGATTGTTTTAATTGTTTAGGTCATCTGGATTATATTTGTCGTTATGGACCTTATGTTGATAAACAAGTCAATCATCAAAGATATCAAAGCATTATTGATGATATTTTTCAAACATTGATTCAAAAAGGAAAAGGAATAGAAGTGAATACTTCTGGGTATAAAGATAGAAAGACTTGTGGATTCCCGACTTTTGAACAAGTAGAAAGATATTATCAAATGGGTGGAAGAATCATAACTGTTGGCACGGATTCGCATACGAGTGATCGAGTTGGTGAACATGTGGAAGATGTTTTAAAAGAATATCAAAGAATTGGTTTTGATGATGTTTCGACTTTCACAAAAAGAGTTAGAGATTAGTGATATTATATGCTATAATGAAAGTACGTTCATAGGAGGGATAAAATGATCTGTTATAATAAAGAAGATATTGAAGATTTAAAGAATCATGAAGGTGAATATTATATGCCTAGTGCATTGTTTGATACAATGCAATATAAATTAGTTCGTTTAGAAGTGAAGTGGGCTTATGTGGCTTGTTTGAATGTTATGCTTAAGAGTCCATCTTTTGATAAAGATGGAAAAGCTTTTATCAAGGATGATCATCCACAAATGATAGAAGTCTTAAAAGATTTGGCTCATAAAAAGGTTGATCAAGAGAAAATGAGTGGTTATATTCAAGAGTTAGAAGAACAAGGTTTACTTGAAAGAAATGGCCGCGATGTTTATTTAAAGAAAATATGTAATGTTTTTTAGAATAGAGTTCTCTCTATTCTTTTTGAAAGGAGTTTTTTATGTTTCAATTCATTGTCAAAAAATTTATACCTCAATATCAAGAAACATCCTTACCCATTGTTAGAGAAAAATATGGAATCCTTTGTAGTATTTTATCTATTATCTGTAATGGTTTTATGGTTGTTTTTAAATTATTGTTTGGTTTTTTAACACAATCCGTGGCTATTCAAGCCGATGGTTTGAATAACTTATCTGATATGGGAAGTAACCTTGCTACGTTATTTGGCTTTAAAATGGCTGGAAAACATCCTGATGCTGATCATCCTTATGGTCATGGAAGATATGAATATATTACAGGATTAGTCATTGCTTTTTTAATATTATTAGTCGCTTTTTCATCTTTAAAAGAATCAGTTATGAAAATTATTGAACCACAAAAAGTTTATTTTCAAATTGCCGCTGTGATTGTTTTGGTTGTTTCTATCTTAGTTAAGTTTTGGATGTCCTCATTTAATAAGACGGCTGGGGAATTGATTCAATCAACATCACTCAAAGCAGCAGCTCAAGATAGTTTAAATGATGTTATGACAACCCTTGCAACACTTTTATCATTATGTTTTAGTTTAGTCACTGATTTACCGTTAGATGGAATCATTGGGGCTATTGTATCTTTATTTGTTTTAAAATCAGGAATTGATATTTTTAAAGATACTGTTGATCCTTTGTTGGGACAAGCACCAGATAAAGAATTGGTTGATGAGATTTATGAATATGTTATGTCTTTTGATAAAGTTATTGGGATTCATGATTTTATGATGCATGATTATGGACCGGGTAGAAAATATATGACGTTTCATGCTGAAGTGAATTGTTGTGATAATATTATGGATATTCATGATCAAATTGATTTGATTGAAAGAGAGCTATTAGAAAAGTTTAATATTTTAACAACTATTCATATGGATCCTATTGATATGAATGATGAATTAACCAATCAGTTAAGAGAAAAAGTCAAAGAGATTGTTGATGACATTAATCATCAATATAGTATTCATGATTTTAGAATTGTGAGTGGACCTACACATACAAACTTGATTTTTGATGTTTTATTACCTACTGGTGATCAAATTGCTCATACGGATTTAAAACAAGCTATTGAAAAGAAAGTTAAAGAATTAAGTCCAACATATTTTTGTGTTATTCAAATTGATCATTCTTTTATATAATGACAAAATTTTAAAAAATGTTTGACAATCTTTGATAGACACGTTAATATAATATCAACAACAGTGAAGGAAAGAGTAGTCTGTTTCAACTTTATAGAGAGTTCTTGGGTGGTGGAAAAGAACAAGGGAGAATAGGTGAAGATGGTTCTGGAGTTTCATTAGTGAATATTTAGCTAATGGCGGTTGTACCCGTTATTGTACTAGAGTATGATGGTACTCGAAAAGGTTGTTATAGTGATATAACAATGAATTAAGGTGGTAACACGGGTCATATAACTCGTCCTTAGATGGACGAGTTTTTTTATTTATATAAGGAGGTAAGCTATGATTGAATTAAAGCATATTAATAAAGTCTTTCATACCCAAAAGGGTGATATTGAAGCCTGTCGTGATGTGAATTTGACAATTCAAGATGGAGAAATCTTTGGTGTGATTGGTTATAGTGGAGCTGGGAAATCAACCCTTGTTAGAATTATTAATCAATTGGAAACTCAAACAAGTGGTGAAGTGATTATTGATGGTGTTGATATTTCTCGTTTAAGTGCACAGGATTTACGTCAAAAACGTACAAAGATTGGAATGATCTTTCAACATTTTAATTTGTTGTGGTCAAGAACAGTTCAAAAGAATATTGAACTCCCTTTAGAAATAGCTGGTGTCAACAAAGAAGAAAGAATCAAAAAAGCGAAACAGCTGATTGAACTTGTTGGTTTACAAGGACGTGAAAATGCTTATCCAAGTGAATTATCAGGTGGACAAAAACAACGTGTTGGAATTGCTAGAGCTTTAGCTAATGATCCAACAATCCTGCTTTGTGATGAAGCAACCAGTGCCTTAGATCCTGATACAACAGAACAAATCTTAGATTTATTAAAGAAAATCAATCAACAATTAAACATTACCATTGTGATGATAACTCATCAAATGGAAGTTGTTCAAAAGATTTGTCATCGTATTGCGGTTATGAGTGAAGGAACAGTTGTTGAGGAAGGACATGTGAAAGATATCTTTGAACATCCTCAACATATGATTACTAAACGTTTTGTAAGAGATATTTCTAGTAAAGTAGATGATGATAAATTAAATGCTGATTTAAAATTGATATATCCTGATGGTATCTTATTACGTTTAACTTTTGATGAAGATATTTCAAGACAGCCAATTGTTTCTCGGGTTATTAAAGAAACAGATTTATCGATTAGTATTGTTTCAGGGAATTTAACGAATACAATTGATAGTTCGTTTGGTGTATTGATTGTGAATGTTCTTGGTGGAGATAAAGCAGCATATGATGAAATTATTCAAAAATTTAAAGATTATCAAGTGATTGTGGAGGTGATATAAGATGAGTCAGTTGTTAAGTCAAATTGATTGGGATGCAATGTTATTGGCTATTCAAGAAACAATTTTTATGACTTTTATCTCTTTATTGATTGCAGTTATCTTGGGATTTTTATTAGGAATTATTCTTTATATCACTAAGGAAGATGGATTAAAACCTAATAAAATCATTCATCGTATCTTAGATTTTATTGTCAATCTATTAAGAGCAGTACCATTTATTATTCTAATCTTTATTCTCTTGCCAGTGACAGTCTTCCTGGTGGGAACAATGTTAGGGGCAAAAGCAGCTTTACCAGCTTTAATTATATCAAGTGCACCTTTCTATGCTCGAATGTGTATGATTGCATTAAGTGAGGTAGATAAGGGAACAATTGAAGCAAGTAAAGCCATGGGAGTAAGCAATTTACAAATTATTACTAAAGTCTTACTTCCTGAAGCGAAGCCAGCTTTGATTTCAAGTATTACAGTGATGGGTATATCTTTAGTTGGTTATACCGCAATGGCGGGATGTATCGGTGCTGGTGGACTTGGAAATCTAGCATATATGTATGGATATGCTAGACAAAATATGGTTGTGATGTATACAGCTACATTCTTTGTCTTGGTTATTGTTTTTGTGATTCAAGGCATTGGAGATTTTATTGTGAAAAAAGTAGATAAACGTTAAGGGGGAAATGAAAATGAAGAAATTTTTAAAAATTGCATTCGCATTATTATTGGTTGTAGGAATTGCTGGTTGTGGTAGTAATAAAAAAGCTGCAACTGATCAAAAGAAATTAGTTGTTTCAGCAACATTAGATCCACATTCTAAAATCTTAGAAGAAGCAAAACCAATCTTAAAAGATAAATATGGGATTGATTTAGAAATTAAAGTTTTAGATGATTATTATATTTTTAATAAAGCATTAAATAGTGGAGATGTTGATGCTAACTATTTCCAACATCGTCCTTTCTTTGATGGTGAAGTTGAAGAACATAAATACGACATTGTTGAAGCTGCTGGTATCCACTTAGAACCATTTGGTTTTTATTCAAAAACAATTAAAGATAAAAAAGATATTCCTAATGGAGCAAAAGTTATTATTTCTAATTCTGTTGCTGATCATGGAAGAATCTTAGGAATCTTAGAAGATGCTGGATTAATTCAATTAAGTGATAAAGTTGATCGTTTAAAAGCAACAGTGAAAGATATTACTTCTAATCCAAAGAATTTAAAATTCACTGAAATTAAACCAGAATTATTATCAACAACATTCCAAAATGGTGAAGGTGATTTAGTTGCGATTAATGGAAACTATGCTTTACAAGCTAAATTAAATCCATTAAAAGATGCCGTTATTATTGAATCAGTAGATGTTGATAATCCTTATGTCAATATTGTTGCTGTACAAAAAGGTCATGAAAATGATGAAAAGATTAAAGCTTTAATTGAAGTATTAAAATCTGATGAAATCAAAGAATTTATTGAAAAAACATATAAAGGTTCAGTCATTGTTGTAGAATAAGATGAGTTTTCTCATCTTTTTCTTTATTTTGTTTAAGTCAATAAGCGATTAAGGTATAATAATAGAAAAGTAGGTGATGAATGTGAAAATATGTTTTAATCATTTGTTATTGGCTTTTTCTTATGCTTTAGATTGTGTTGAGCAAGATTGTTGTTATGTTTCGCATTTTCATGGTAAGAGGATTGCATATTTTAGTATGAAAATGGGTGAGTATTTTCAATTGAATCAAGAAGCAATGAATCATTTAATAGCGTGTGCCATTTTACATGATAATGGGATGAGTGAATATTATAAATATGGTGAACATCTTGATGTGGATGAGTTTTTAAAGGCTCATTGTATTGCAGGAGAAAGAAATATGAGCTATTTACCTTTTTATCATCATATTGAAGATGTTGTTTTATATCATCATGAAAGAGTTGATGGAAAAGGTCCTTTTCATAAAGTTGAAAAAGATATTCCCCTCTATTCACAAATTATTCATCTTGCTGATTGGGTTGATATTCATTATTCATTTAAAAAAATGGATCCTATAGGTTATCAAAAAATGCTCAATGATATCAAAGAATTAGAAGGCATTCATTTCAGTCAGGAAGTCATTCAAGCTTTCATTTCTACCATTACCTTTGAAGTCATTGAACAAGATCTTTATGCTTTAAACTATGAATTAAAAAATAATGAGTATCTGACTTATCGTGAAATACCTCATTCTCAAGTTCTTTCAATCTGTCAATTATTTGCCCATATTATTGATAGCAAATCACCACATACCAAATCCCATTCCATTGGGGTAGCGACTTTAGCATCTCAAATGGCAATATATTATCATAATGATCAAGATAAAGTTTTACAACTTTTTATTGCTGGAGTTTTACATGATGTTGGAAAATTGGTTATTGATCGCGATATCTTAGAAAAGCCAGCTCAATTAACTGATCGTGAATATACGTATATGCAAACACATGCGTATTATACTTATCGTATTTTAACTGATATGGATTTAGGTGATATTGTTCATTGGGCAAGTTTTCATCATGAGAAATTAGATGGTAGTGGCTATCCGTTTGGTAAAGTTGGAGATGAACTAGATTTTAATGACCGTTTATTGGCTTGTTGTGATATTTATCAAGCTTTAACAGAAGATCGTCCTTATAAAAAAGCTTTGTCACATCAAGAAAGTATAAAAATCATGCGTGAAATGGCTCATCAAAATAAAATTGATAGTCAGATTGTAGAAGATATTAATCGTATTTTTTAGGAGATATCATAAGATATCTCTTTTTGTGAATAAAAAATAGCACATAAAGTGCTATTTTTAAATTAAATGATATCTTTCTAATAATTCTTCAACAATCGTTCCTTCAAATTGTTTTAAAGCTTTTTTACCAGCTACTCTATATAAGAATGGAAGATGAATTTCGTCTAACTTTTTACCATCCATCATTTTAGATGTTGCATCTAATAAATCTCTTACATCATAACAAGATCCCCAAACTTCAGGCACACCACGATCAATATCTAATAGTGTATAAACAGCTTCCATACCAGTTCTCACTGAATATTCTGTTGTAAAGATGGTATCACGAACGGTTTCAGCAAATTGTCCAATAAAGGCAAAGTTGACACTTCCTTCAGGAACAACCAAAGGACGATCACCTTTTCTTCTAGGCATAAAGAAAGCTGTAATATAAGGCATCATACATGGAATGGTGCTTGCAGAATGTGTGGCTAAATCTAAGATTTGATCTTCAGGAACACCCATATGATAAAGCCATTCTTCACAAATCTCGATACCTGTACATTCTTTCATAGGCTTTTTAATAAAGTTACCAGGAACATCAGTATACAAACCATAAATCCATCCAACCAATTGATGATCAGGCTGAGCTTTAAAATGAGGTTGACGATTAAAAGTATAACTCATTAACCAATTAGAATCCTTAACAGTCACAATTCCTCCAGTAACAACCTTTCCAGAGAATGGATCACGTTTACAGATTTTTTCAAGATATGGTGGAATCTTATCATCTAAAGTTGTCACTGTTGCTGACTCCCAATTAGTGGAAGCAATATCCCCACAGAACTTATCAGGATGACCAAAATCAGGATGTTGAGCAGCAATATTTTTCCATAATTGCCAACAACCACCTTCACCTTCTTTGGTATTCATGATAGGGGCATGTGTATTATCACCTAAAGAAGAATTTTCTGTACAGCTACCATTGGTAATAAAGAGTAAATCATTGGTTGTTAAATCAATAATTTCTTCTTCACCATTGTGTAAACAAATAATATGTTTTGCAATTTTTTGTTCATCATGGAATTCAAATTCTACATTTGTGACTTGTGTATTGTAATGAAATTTTACATGATGTTCTTTTAAATATTTTATCATTGGTAGGATTAATGATTCATATTGATTATATTTTGTAAATTTTAAAGCACTAAAATCAGGTAATCCACCAATATGATGAATAAATCTTTGAATATACAATTTCATTTCCAAAGCACTATGCCATGTTTCAAAAGCAAACATTGTACGCCAATATAACCAGAAGTTAGATTCAAAAAATTCAGGATCTAAAACATCAGTAATTGTTTTATCATACAATTGTTCATCAGGGGTCATAAATAATTCCATAATACTCATGGCTGCCTTATCAGACAAAGCAAACTTCCCATCAGTATGCGCATCTTCACCACGATTAATAGTTGCACGCATTAATGAATAATTAGGATCTTTTTTATTTAACCAATAATATTCATCTAAGACAGAAATCCCTTCAGTTTCAATAGAGGGAATAGAACGGAATAAATCCCAAAGACATTCAAAATGATTTTCCATTTCACGTCCACCACGAATAATAAATCCCTTTTCTTGATTATAAATACCATCACAAGCTCCACCAGGTAAATCCATTTCTTCTAAAATATGAATATGTTCACCTTTCATTTGTCCATCACGAACTAAAAAACATGCAGCAGATAATGAAGCCAAACCAGAACCAACTAAATAAGCAGACTTTTGATCAACACCTTCAGGTTTTAATGGCTTTGCAAAAGCCTCATAATTTCCATTACTATAATACATTATACATTCCTCCTTGTTTATCTGACTTTATTATAGTCATGAAAGGGAAGTGATTCTATGGACAACAAAATAGGAGTGGTTAAAGTTTAACCACTCCTATCATATTGGTAAAAGATTGGACATTTCTATAGGTTTGTCTAGTATTTTCCTTCAAAACGTAAAAGAGCTTTATGAAAATCTCCTTCAATTAATGTACTTAAATTAAAGATAAGACTTTCATAATCATGATTCATTCCTTGATCAATCCAATCAATAGCCATTCCTACAAAAGCATACTTATAAAAATCAGCAATAAACTTCTTATATTTCTCATCAACATGCATTCCTTTAGCTTGTTCCTCTACCACATTAATTAATAAATTATAAGTTACTTGATATAAATGTTCAATTAAATATTCTTTACTAATTGAATGATAAGTATTTAAAATAAAAGATTTATTTGCTAGTGCATATTCAAATAAGGCTCTTACTCCTTGTTGCCAAGTCTCATAAGTATCATTTCCTTTTAAAAACTTCTCTGTTTCATTTTTATAAATCCAATCAATTAAATCATAAATATCTTGAAAATGATAATAAAAAGTATGACGATTAATTTCACAATCATCCGTAATATCACCAACAGTTATCTTTGATAATGTTTTGGTTTCTAATAATTTCTTTAATGATGAAGCCATGGCTTTCTTTGTAATTTGTGACATCTTTACACCCTCTTTTATTTAGTATAACAAAATTCTAAAGACTTGAAAATATTCATCAGGTTTTGAATTCTATTTCAAAAGAGTTTATAATATGATTAAGTGGAGGGTGAAAAGATGAAAGTATTATTAATTAATGGAAGTACCCATCAACATGGTTGTACTTATACAGCATTAGAAGAAGTATCAAGAGCTTTAAAAGAAGAAGGGATTGAGACTGAAATTCATTGGATTGGAAATCAATCTTATAGTGATTGTATTGCATGTGGTAAATGTCGTGAAACTGGTGAATGTGTTTTTAAAGATGGAGTTAATATTTTAGTCAATAAAGCCAAGGATTGTGATGGTTTTATCTTTGGAACACCTGTTTATTATGCACATCCAAGTGGTCGGATTTTAGATGTTTTAAATCGTGCATTTTATTCTGGATCAAAGTATTTTGCGCATAAACCTGGTGCTGCTATTGCGAGTGCAAGACGTGCTGGAACAATTGCTTCAATTGATGTTTTAAATAAATATTTTACAATTAATCAAATGCCAATTGTTTCTTCAACATATTGGAATGAAATTCATGGTAATACGCCTCAAGAAGCTTTACAAGATGAGGAAGGTATGCAAACAATGTATAACCTAGGTAAAAATATGGCTTGGTTATTAAAATGTATTGAGGCTGGAAAAGAAAAAGGAATACAAGTTCCGGTAAATGAAAAGAAACATACTAATTTTATAAGATAATGAAATAATGCAAATTGACAAGGAGATGAAATCATGGAAGAAGGATTAAGTATAGCTGAAGTGAGTCAAAAATTTGATATCAGTTCAACGACTTTACGTTATTATGAAAGAATTGGATTGATGGATCCTGTGAAAAAGAATGCAAGTGGTCATCGTTATTATACAGAACATGATTTTAGACGTATCAATTTTATTAAATGTATGCGGACTTCTGGGATGACAGTTGAACAAATCAAAACATATGTTGATTTATTTCATGAAGGAGAACATACCATTCCTCAAAGAAAAGAATTGTTGATTAATCAGTTAGCAAATTTAAAGCAACAAGTTGAAGAATTACAAACAGTTATCCAATATCTTGAAAATAAAATAGATAATTATGAAGATACTCTTGTCAAACGTGAATTAGAACAAAGACATAAAGAAGAAAAATAAAAATTTCTTCTTTTTTTCTATTGACTTATAGTTCACTATAAGTATTAAGATAAAGATGTCAAGGAGGAGAGAAAATGAAAACATGGTTAATTACAGGATGTTCTAGTGGAATTGGAAAAGGAATAGCAAAAGTAGCTTTAAAGAAAGGTTATCAAGTTGTTGTCACAGCAAGAAATACTGAAAAGTTAAAAGATTTATATGAAGCATACCCAAAAACTTGTTTACCTGTTTCTTTAGAAATGACAGATAAACAAAGTATTCAAAATGTTGTAAAAGTGACAAATGAGAAGTTTGGACCAATTGATGTCTTAATCAATAATGCTGGACATGGATATCGAGCAGCAGTTGAAGAAGGTGAAGAAGCTGATATTGAAGAATTGTATGATACCAATGTCTTTGGACCAGTTACTTTAATTAAAGAAGTTTTACCTCAAATGAGACAACAACAAAGTGGAACAATTGTGAATGTTTCATCGATTGCTGCAGTGCGTTCAGCCTTAGGAAGTGGTTATTATGCTTCTAGTAAAGCAGCTTTAGAACTCATAACTGATGCATTAATCAAAGAAGAGAAACCTTTAGGGATAAGAGCTATGATTGTTGAACCAGGTTCTTTTAGAACAAAGTTCTATGATGAAGCGTTAAAAGGAACAGCCATTAAAGTTGATGATTATGTCAAAGCAGGTGTCAAAAGAAGGGAAGAAACCGTGAATGCCAGACAACAACCAGGTGATCCTGATAAAGCTGGAGAAGTGATTGTAAAAGTGATTGAACAAGATGAATTACCTCATACCTTATTATTAGGTAGTGATGCTGTGAAGATTGTTTCTCAAGAATTAGAAAGAAAGTTAAAAGAAATTCAAGACTATCAAAATATCAGTGAACAAACAGATTTTTAGAACCTTTTTATAGGTTCTTTTTATGATATAATGAATATATAAAGAAAGAGGTGATTGCATGTTGCTTAAGCAAATGAAATACTTTATAACAATTGTAGATTGCCATAGTTTTACAGAAGCTGCTGAACTTTGTTATATATCTCAATCAGCAATCTCACAACAGATGAAAGCTTTGGAAAATGAACTTGGTGTAGAACTTTTTAAAAGAAATAATCGTCAATTTACATTGACTTTAGCAGGAGAATATTTTTATCGACATGGTAAGGAATTAATAGAAGAAATTGAAAACTTGAAAAAAGAAACAATTAGGCGAGGAGAAGATCAAGAACTCTCTTTAAAGATAGGTTATTTAAGATGTTATGGAGCACAAGAATTACATCATGCGATTGCACAATTTTCTAAGACCTATCCAGAAGTCGCTATTTCTATTACCAATGGAACACATGAGGAATTATATGAATTATTAAAATCTCATGATGTTGATTTGGTGATTAGTGATCAAAGACGTGCTTTTAATAATGACTATTTTAATTATGAATTATTGTATAGTGATTGTTTTATTGAAATATCGAATTTAAATCCTTTAAGTCAAAAAGATAAATTAACAAAAGAAGATTTAAAAAGAATTTCTTGTATTTTGGTTTCTACCAAACAACAAGAATCAACTGAAAAAGATTTTTATCAAAATACATTAGGTTTTTCAAATCAATTCTTATTTGCTCAAACTTTAGAAGAAGCAAGATTGATGGTTGTAAGCAACCGTGGCTTTTTACCGATTGAAGCTGTAGGAACATTACCACCTCCTGCTCCTGGTATCTCTCGTATTCCTTTATATCATCATGATAAACAATTGCAACGAAATTATTGTGCTTTTTGGGAGAAAGCAAAAACAAGTTATTATATTGAAGAATTTGCTGAATTGTTAAGACAATTATTAAAAGAAATATAATGAAAATGATTGTTATCCAATAGCAAGAAAATGAATGTTAAAACTGTATAGATAAAATTTTTAGTCAACTTCTATAAAGTTGCATTAATGAGGCTTAGTCAATAAGAATGTATATCTTGTGAGCTCTAAGACGAAGAAGCATTGTTCTTTTCTTATATTTATATTGAAAAGAAATTTCAAACAATACGATGGCAAAAGAGAATAAAGTCTATAATATAACAAGAGATGAGGTGATTGAGGATGTATTATCTTGATACAAATTATCCTTTTGAACAATTTAAAATGGATATTGCAGTTGAGCCATATGTGGATAAAAGTATGCTGATTAATAAATTGAATCCTTTAATAAAAACAAGAAACCGATATGTATGTATTACCCGTCCAAGAAGATTTGGAAAAACAATGAATGCCAATATGCTAGGAGCATATTATACCCAAGATTATGATGCATACGAATATTTTAAAGACTTGAAAATTGCTCAAGTAGAATCTTTTAAAGAACATATCAATAAATATCATGTGATTTATATTGATTTCAGCAGACTTCCTGATCCATGTCATAGTTTTGAAGAATATATAAGTTGGATAAAAAACGCTTAAAAAGCGATTTAGAGAATGCTTATGGAATAATAAGCATTGAGAATAATCCTATTCAAGATGCATTCCTTGAAACAAATCATAAATTTATCTTTATTATGGATGAATGGGATAGTATTTTTTATAAAAATTTTATTAAAGATAAAGATAAAAATGCTTACTTAGAATTTTTAAAAGGATTATTAAAAGATCAGCCTTATGTAGAATTAGCATATATGACAGGAGTACTTCCAATTGCAAAGTATTCCAGTGGTTCTGAATTGAATATGTTTAGAGAATATAATTTTATAAATGATAGGACTTATGAAGATTACTTTGGCTTTGATGAAAAGGAAGTTAAAGAATTATCAAAGCATTTTTCAAAACTCTCTTTTGAAGTCTTAAAAAAATGGTATGATGGATATTATAAATCAGATGGCAGTAGCCTTTTTAATCCACGTTCTGTATCGTTTGCTTTAATGGATGGAATATGTCTTAATTATTGGACAGAAACGGGTCCGATGAATGAAATTGATGAATATATTGAACATAATACCAATGCCGTAAGAGAAGATATCGTCAAGATGGTAGCGGGTATTCCAGTGGAAGTAGAATTAGAGGGATATAGCGTATCTTCATTACAATTAGACAGTCGTGATGAAATTCTATCTGCAATGGTTGTGTTTGGTTTTTTATCTTATCATGATGGCTTCTTAAGAATACCAAATTATGAATTAATGGAGAAATTCCAAAATGTACTAAAAAGAAAGAGTATGGGAACTGTTGCAGAGATTGTTAATAATTCAAAAAATGTATTGGATGCAACGATTGCATTAGATGCACAAAAGGTTGCACAGTATATTGAAGAAGTAGATAATCGTGAAATACCATTCTTACAATACAACGATGAAAACAGTTTATCTTGTGTCATAACATTATGTTATCTCCATGCTAGAAATTATTATGATATAACAAGAGAAGATAAATCTGGAAAAGGATATGTAGATTATCTCTTTATACCAAAGAAAAAAGGATATCCAGCAATTGTTTTAGAACTGAAGTTTGATAAATCTGCACAAGAAGCAATCAATCAGATTAAAAAGAAAAATTATGTAGATCGTGTAAAAGATTATGAAGAAATTTTGTATGTAGGGATTAATTATTCTACTAATACTAAAGATAATAAACATCATCATTGTATTATTGAAAAATACAAATAAAGAGAATCAGTATAATGACTTTTCAATTTATGATTGAGTAATAAGCATATGTTTATTACTCTTTTTTGTATAAGTTTTACTTATGAGAATGATAAGAAATTGAAATTGTTCTTATAAAAAGAAAATCTTACAATAAAGGTGTCAAAAAGGAGATGATGAAATGAAAACTTTAATTGTTTATTTTTCTCATAATCATGAAAATTATGTGAATGGTCAAATTCAAAATTTGAAGGTTGGCAATACGAAAGTTGTTGCCTTAAAGATGCAAAAAATGCTAGGAGCAGATATTTTTGAAATCAAACCACTTCATGATTATCCTTATCAATATCATGAATGCACTGAATTGGCAAAAAAAGAACTACATGAAAATGTGAGACCAAAAATTAAGAATATTGTTTCTCATATTGAACAATATGATTATATCTATTTAGGGTATCCTTCTTGGTGGGGAACAATGCCCATGTGTGTATGGACATTCTTAGAAAATTATAATTTTTCATGTAAACATATTTATCCTTTCTGTACTCATGAAGGCAGTGGGATGGGAAGAAGTGAAAAAGATATTCAAAAAATATGTCCAGATAGTTATGTTCATACTGGTTTGGCGATTGTTGGAAGTCAAGTTTTAGATAGTGATAACAAGATAGAAGAATGGTTAAAGGGGGAATAAAAATGTCAATAAGTCAAAAAGCTCAAGAATATCATGAAAAAATGTTTCCGAATTACAAGTCACAATTATTAAAAACAGATCCTGAATTTATTGAATTGTTTGATAATTTTGCCTTTGATGAAGTTGTGAATTATGATGATTTAGATGATCATACAAGATTTATAGCTATTCTTGCAACATTGCTAGGATGTCAAGGAATTGATGAATTTAAAACAATGTTAATAGGAGCCTATCATTTTGGTGTCACGCCTATTGAAATGAAGGAGATTGTTTATCAAGCAGTTGCTTATTTAGGAATAGGTAGAGTTCTTCCTTTTTTACACGCTGTTAATGATTTTTGTAAAGCTCATGATATTGTTTTGCCTTTAAAAGGACAATCAACAACGACAATTCAAAATCGATTAGAAAAAGGACGACTTGCTCAAGTAGATATCTTTGGAGAAAGTATGCATGATTTTTATAAATCTGGTAATGAAGATTCAAAACATATCAATTATTGGTTAACTGATAATTGTTTTGGTGATTATTATACAAGAAAAGGTCTTGATTATAAACAAAGAGAATTAATAACATTTTGTTTCTTGTTAGCCCAAGGTGGTTGTGAACCACAATTAACTTCACATGCTGCGGCTAATGTGAGATTAGGAAATAGTAAAGCGTTTTTAATCAAAGTCATATCACAATGCATTCCTTTTATTGGTTATCCAAGAAGTTTAAATGCTTTGCATTGTGTTGAAACATTGAAGGAGGATAAATAATATGCAAAAAAGACGATTAGGAAAAACAAATATGTATGTCAATCCAGTAGGGTTAGGATGTATGGGATTTTCTCATGCTTATGGTATAGCTGAAGATAGAGACACGGCGATTCAAACAATGAAAGAAGCACATGCATTGGGATATGATTTCTATGATACAGCCGAGTGTTATACTGGTGAAAATGCCGATGGTAGTATTTCTTATAATGAAGAATTGGTGGGTGCTGCGATTCAAGATTTCAGAGATGAAGTCATTGTTGCAACAAAATTTGGTGTTGAACACAAGGGAGATCATTTAGAACTGGATAGCTCACCAGCAGCGATTAGAAAATCATTAGAAGGCAGTTTAAAAAGATTAAATGTCGATTCTATTGATTTGTATTATCAACATCGTATTGATCCTAAAGTTGAACCAGAAGTTGTGGCGGGAGTTATGAAAGAGTTAATTACAGAAGGAAAGATAAAAGCGTGGGGAATTAGTGAAGTGAATGAAGATTATTTAAGACGTGCACATGCTATTTGTCCTGTAACTGCTATTCAAAATAGATATTCAATGATTGCAAGATGGCATGAAAACTTATTTGATGTCTGTGAGGAGTTAGGAATCACTTATGTTGCTTTTTCACCTATGGCAAATGGATTGTTAACAGGTCAATTTAGCAATCAAACGAAGTTTCCAGAAGGTGATTTTAGAAATAAAATGCCTCAATATCAAGAGGAAGGTTTTCAAAAAGCCCAAGCATTATTAGAAATCTTAAAAGATTTAGCCAATAAGAAAAATGCGACAATGGCACAAATCTCATTAGCATGGATGATATGTAAAAAAGACTTTATCATACCTATTCCTGGAAGTCGTAAACTTTCACGTTTGGAAGAAAACTTTCAAGCCGGAAATGTAACATTGACAAAAGAAGAAATTCAAAGTATTGATGATAAATTAGAAACTATGGAATTTGATGTTTTTGGTGGACATTAAGGAGGCTATAAAATGAAAAAGGATGTCATGATAGTAACCGGTGCTGGTCAAATCAGTATGGCGATTGCCAGAAGAATGGGTTATGGAAAAAAGATTATCATGGGTGATAAGAAGATTAAAAATGCGAAAAGTATTGCTAAAATCATGAATGATGCAGGATATGATGTTGAACCTATTGAAATGGATTTATCTTCAAGAGAATCTATTTTAAATATGATTCAAATTGCTAAAAGTTATGGTGATATTTCAATGCTTATTAATGGTGCTGGTGTTTCGCCAAGTCAGGCACCAATTGAAATGATTTTAAAAGTGGATTTATATGGTACAGCTGTTTTGTTAGAAGAAGTTGGAAAAGTGATTAAAGAAGGCGGTGTTGGAGTTACCATTTCAAGTCAATCAGGTCACCGTATGAAACAATTAACAGCATTGGAAGATGAACAACTTGCCATCACTCCAACTGAAGAATTATTATCACTTGATTTGTTACAAGTTGATAATATTCAAGATACTTTACATGCTTATCAGTTAGCTAAACGTTGCAATGAAAAACGTGTGATGTCAGAAGCTGTAAAATGGGGTCAACGTGGAGCAAGAGTTAATTCTATTTCACCAGGGATTGTTGTAACACCTCTAGCAATCGATGAATTTAATGGACCAAGAGGAGACTTTTATAAAAACATGTTTGAAAAATGTCCAGCAGGTAGACCAGCAACAGCAGATGAAGTTGCTAATGTCGCTGAATTATTGATGAGTGAAAAAGGTGCTTTTATAACAGGCACAGATATTTTGATTGATGGTGGAGCAACGGCTTCTTATTTCTATGGACCATTAAAGCCAGAATAGGAGAGGTCATATGCGTCAAAAAGTTGTGATTATTTCTTCGAGTCCTAGAAGAAATGGAAATAGTGAAATATTATGTAATCAATTTTTAAAAGGAGCTAAAGAAGCAGGATGTGAAGTAGAAAAAATCAATTTAAATGATTATACAATTCAACCTTGTCTAGCTTGTGAATATTGTCGTAGACATCAAAATATATGTTGTCAAAAAGATGATGCTAATAAGATTATTCAAAAAATGATAGATGCCGATATATGGGTTTTATCTTCACCTGTTTATTTTTATAGTATCAGTGCACAAATGAAATTATTGATTGATCGTTTCTTTGCAAGAGAATATGAAATGAGAGAAAGTCAAAAACGTAAAAAGGTTTATTACATTATAACAAGTGGAGCATCGGATTTAAGTGAACATACAGCGACTATTGAATCATTAAGAGGTTTTATACAAGTTTTAAGAACTGTTGATGAAGCAGGTATAATGAATGGAGCTGGAGCCTTTTTAAAGGGTGATGTTTTAAAGCATCCGGCTTATCAATCTGCTTATGAGATGGGTAAACAGATGAAAGAAATGGAGGAAGATTTATGAATGATTTTCAATTTCAAAACACTACAAAAGTCTATTTTGGAAAAAATCAATTATCACATTTACATAAAGAAGTTTTAAAATATGGTAACAAAGTTTTAATTGCTCATGGTGGTAATTTTATTAAAAATTCATCACTTTATCAAAACGTCATTGATGAACTTGAATCAAACCATATCCAAGTCTTTGAATTAGGAGCAGTTGAACCTAATCCTAGGCATACAACTGTGAATAAAGGTGTTAAGATCTGTAAAGAAAATGATATTCAAACTGTTTTAGCCATTGGTGGAGGTTCAACGATTGATTGTTGTAAAGCGATTGCTGCAACAGCATTGTCAGATAGTGATAATATTTGGGATTTGATTGAAGGAAAAGTATCTTGGAAAGATGCTTTGGCAGTTATTGCAATGCCAACAATTGCTTCAACAGGAAGTGAAATGGATAAATCATGTGTCATTGCTAATGTAGAACTGGGAGTAAAAAGTGGAATCAATGGAAAAGCTATCCGACCTAAAGCAGCCTTTCTAGATCCTACAAATACCTTTAGTGTTCCTCCTCATCAAACTGCATGTGGTGGTTTTGATATTATGGCTCATTTGTTTGATATGAATTACTTTGTTAATGCTGATAAATATCCATTACAATTCAATGTTGTGGAAACTCTTTTAAAAACAGTTCGTCAAAAATTACCGATAGCTATAAAAGAACCAGAAAATTACGAAGCACGTGCAACCATGCTTTGGGCAGCCAGTTGGGCATTGAATAGCTTTTGTACATCAGGTTTTAAAACACAAGCATCTTTACATGCTTTAGAACAATTTTCTTCGACATTAGATTTAACTCATGGATTAGGACTTGCTATTTTAACTCCAAAATGGATGAAATATTTATTGGATAGAGATCAAAGTGTTGCGAATGATTTTGCAAGATTTGGAGTCAATGTCATGGGTGTGGAAGATGGAAATGATAAGGTGGAAGTGGCATATCAAGCTATTGATGCTTTACAAAATTTTATTAAAGATGAGTTGGGATTACCTGTTCATTTATCTGAATTAGGAATTAAAAATCTTCCAATTGAAGAAATGGTTGAAAAAGCAACCAAAGGTGAAAAGTCATTACCAAGAGCATATCGTCAATTAACGAAGGAAGATTGTGCACACATTTATTGTATGTGTTTATAATTCTATAAGCATATTGATTTAAAAAATAAAAACTCTACGTTATAATAATAAAGAAAGTGAGGACTAGATATGAAAAAGATGATAAGAATAGCTTTCTTTTATGTTATATTAGCATTGATAGGTGGAGTCTTTTATCGTGAGTTTACAAAGTTTAATGGTTTTACAGGAGTAACAGTACTTGCTGATGTTCATGTGCATTTAATGGTACTTGGTGTCTTTATGTTTATGATTTTAGCCTTGTTTGTAAAAAACTTGCCATTATTAAAAGAAAAACGTTTTTCACAGTTTATGATAATTTATAATATTGGTTTATTATTAACTGTTATTATGATGGTTATAAGAGGAATGACGCAAGTTTTGACTATGACACTAACAAGTGGTATGAGTGCAGCGATTTCTGGAATGGCTGGAATTGGACATATTTTCTTAGGAATTGGTTTAATTTTATTAATGATAACTTTATTGAAAGTAACTCAAGAAGATGCATAAAATTCTACTCTTTGTGAGTAGTTTTTTTATGTTATAATAAAGAAAATAAGAAATGAGGTATAAAAAGTGAGAGATTTAGATAATGTTTGTTTAGAAGTAGAACACAACTGGGAAAAGGATTATTTAAGTGTGTCACCAGAGATAGTTCAAACATCAACATTTCAATTTAAAAATTTTGATCATTATGTAGAGGTGAATGCTCATGGACAACATGCGTATACATATACAAGAGGAGATAATCCAACTTTAGAAATCTTAGAAAAGAAAATTGCAAGATTAGAAAAAGGTGAATGTGCAAGAAGTTATGCTTCTGGAATGGGGGCTATTTCAGCAACAATCTTAAGTTTAATCAATAAAGATGAACATGTGATTATTGTTAATACTGTTTATGGTTCATCAGTAAAATTGATTCAAAGTTTAAAACGTTTTGGGGTTGAAAGTAGTAAAATAGATGTTTGTGAAACAAGTGAAATTTTTGATTATATTCAAGATAATACGAAGATGATTTATTTTGAAAGTCCATCATCACAAAAATTTGAATTATTAGATTTAAAAATGATTGCTGACGTAGCAAAAGAAAAAGGAATTTATACAGTCATTGATAATACTTGGTCAACCCCATTATTTCAAAATCCTTTAGAATATGGAATAGATGTTGTGATTCATTCATGTTCTAAGTATATTGGTGGACATAGTGATATTGTTGGTGGCATTGTTGTAACCAATCAGAAACTTATGAAGAAGATTGATGACTTTGGACAAATTCTTGTTGGGGCAACAATGGCTCCTATGAATGCATGGCTTGCTATTCGAGGTTTAAGAACATTGCCTGTGCGTATGAAATCACAACAAGAAACTACCAAACAAGTGATTACTTATTTACAAAATCATCCATGTATTCAACATGTTTATCATCCTTTAGTGGCTTCATCTTCACAACGAGCATTAGCTAAAACTTATTTAAAAGGTTATAGTAGTTTACTTGGATTTGAATTAAAGGATGCTAATCCCCAAATTATTAAAACTTTTATTGATTCTTTAAATCATTTTACTCTAGCCTATAGTTGGGGTGGCTTTGAAAGTCTTGCGATGCCAGTTTTTAAAGGGAATAATGAAGAAGAATTAAAACAAAGAGGCTTGAATATTGGACATATAAGAATGTATTTAGGTTTAGAAGAACCAGAATTACTAGTAGAAGATATAAAACAAGCATTAGAGAAAGCATATTCAAATCATTAAGATCAGTTTAACTGGTCTTTTTTTTGAATCCATTTCATTTCATTGCAAGTATTTCTTTGAACTTGTATAATGAAATAAAGAAGGAATATCTGATAATATGCGAATAGATAATAATTATGAAAATCAGCTTGAAGATTATAAGATATGACTTGATATTGCTTTAAAGGCTGCTAATGTATGTGTTTTTGAAGTAGATATCGTCAATCAATTATATACAGTCTTTGAAAATTCTGAAGATATTTTTGGTGTCCCAGGAGAAAAAATCTTAAATGATGTAAGGAAGTATAGTCAATTCACTCCTGAAGATTATCAAAAAGCAGTATCACTCTATTTTTCAAGGCAAAAGTACATCCTATGAAGCTAGAATGAGAGCAGGAAATTCAGAGTATAAATGGTGTAAATTAGATGTTACACCAATTATACATCAAGGTATTCCTATAAAGATGATAGGGGTCATTACTGATATTGATCAATTAAAAAGAAAGAATATTGCCTTACAATCAGCTATTATGTATGATGGATTTACTGGCTTGTATAATAAACAATCCGCTGCACATTTTATTAAAAAAAGATTGAAGGAATATCCACAACAAAAGCATGCTTTGATTGTTTTAGATATTGATAATTTTAAACATGTTAATGATACTTATGGTCATATAATGGGTGATGAAATGATATTAAAATTATCTGAAAAACTTAAAATAACATTTCATCAAGATGATATTGTAGGGAGATTTGGTGGTGATGAATTTATTCTTTTTGTACAAAATATTGAGAATGAACAATATTTAATAGAACGAATCAATGATTTACTATTTTGTCATAATGACAAAATGACTTGTTCTAATAGTCTTGGAATTGCTCTCTATTTGCAAGATGGTAAATCATTTGAAGAACTATTAGCTCATGCTGATGAAGCATTGTATCAAGCTAAACAGACAAAACAATGTTATTGTTTTTATCATACAATAAATGTAAATCAAGAATGAAAAGAGTTAGTAATAGACCTTTTCATTTTTTTATATTGTGCTATAATAAATATTGACCACATGGTCAATGAAAGGAAGATAATATGAAAAGAGAAGAAATGACAAAGGTTATGCGGATGAAAATCATTGAAAGTGCTTTGCAGGAATTTAATGATAAGAGTTATGAGAAAGCTTCAATGAATCATATTTGTCAGATCGGAAATATTTCTAAGGGTATTATTTATCATTATTTTAAAGATAAAGATGAATTGTATTTAGAATGTGTTAGGATATGTTTTGAAAAAATGATGGAACATTATGCGACAAGAGATGAATATAATATGGAAATATATATGCAGTATAGAATTTCTTTTTTTAAAGAATATCCACATTTGCGGGGAATCTTTTTTAATACGCTTTTAAGAACACCACAACATTTGAAAAGAGAAGTAGCTATTATAAAAAAGGATTTTAATGAATTAAATCTTAAGGTCTTTAAAAATGCTTTAAATCATGTTCAGTTAAGAGAGAACATCACTTATCAAACAGCATTAGAATATTATAATATTATGCAAAATTCATTTAATGATTATTTTTGTCAAAAGATTGAAGAAGGTATAGACTTTGATGAAATTATTCATCAACATGAAGAATTATTATTAAAGTGGTTTGATATGATGTTTTATGGTATTGTAAGAAAGGAAGTCTAATCATGTTGATTATAAGGTTTTTAATTGCTTTTGCATTAGCAATTGTTTTAGGTAAATTGGTTTCAAAAATAAAATTACCAGCTATTTTAGGTTGGCTATTAGCTGGAATGATCTTAGGTCCTCATGCTTTAGGATTAATCAATCAATCTTTATTAAATTCAGTTGTTTATGAAAGAATTGGACATATTTTGGAATGTGCTGTTGGGTTGATGATTGGAACGGAGTTGGTATGGAAAAAGATCAAGAGTGCTGGTAAACAAATTATGATTACAACACTTACCCAATCATTAGGAACATTTTTATTTGTTTCTCTTGTTTTTGTCCTCACTTTTTATTTTATGAATATTCCACTTTATTTAGCTTTTTTATTTGGAGGTATTGCTTTAGCAACAGCCCCAGCTCCAGCTTTATCCATTGTAAGAGAATTTAAGACAGATGGTCCAGTTACCAAAACTTTAATTCCTATGGCTGCTTTAGATGATATGGTTGGAGTGATTGTTTTCTTTACGACGATGACAATTGTGAGTAGTCATATATCTTCTCAAGATATACCGATTTATATGAGTGTATTGGTTGTTATTTTACCACTTATTATTGGTGCTATTGTTGGGATAATAAGTGGATTGATTATGAATAGAGTGAAATCATCTCAAACAAGATTTATTGTTTTATTGATTTCTATTTTGTTTGCATCTTTTATTGGAATGATCATTAATTATCATATGTTACCTAGTCCACTTTTAAACTTTATGTTAATTGGAATGGCATTTTCAACAGCCTTTTCTAATATCATAACAAGTACCGCTTTAGATGAACTTATGAAACAATTCAATCCTATTCTTGGTTTTTCAATCGTTGTTGTGATTTTAAATTTAGGAGCACCACTTGATTATCATTTGATCTTTCAAGCAGGATTGTTTACTGCAATTTATATTATTGCAAGAGCTTTAGGAAAGTATTTTGGTGCTTATTTTGGAGCCTCAATAACCCATTGTCCACAAACAGTTAAAAAATATTTAGGTTTGACATTATTACCTCACTCTGGTGTTTCCTTAGTTTTTACAGGAATTGCAGCTTCTAGTTTAGCAGGGCCTGCCCCAGAGTGTGCCAAAATTATTCAAGGGACAATTGCAGCTGCAGCGGTTATTAATGAATTGATTGCTGTGATTATTGCTAAAAAAGGATTTGAGTGGGCTGGAGAAATGCCTCATTCAAAATAAATGATTGTTTTACTTATAAGAATACAAAGTTTTTTACATGATGTCTTTATTTCAATTCATTGGCATACTGTGAAAAAAAGTGATTTATTGATGAAAATATAAAAAGTTTAGAAAACGTTGATATATGCTTTCTAAACTTTTTTGTTCTATTCTTCAATTAATCCAAAGTGTATAAACGCTTTGTATAAACCGTCTTTATCGACATCATCAGTCACATAATCAGCCATGGCTTTGATTTCATCTCCACCACTACCCATAGCAACTCCAATTTCACAATATTCCAACATTGGAATATCAACTTTAGCATCACCAAAAGCCAATGTATCTTCTTTTTTCGCACCAAGATATTTCAATAATTCATCAATCGCATGAGCTTTGGTAATATCTTTTACACCTAAATCACCAAACAATGCAATTTCACCTTTTCCTCCCCATGTTCCAGGTTTTAAATCAGGAAATTCTTCAATAGAATCAAGATGATCTTGATAACTATTTAAAATAAAGCTCACCTTATTCACATCATCACGATATAATTCTCCACCAAAAATCATTTCTGGGAAAATAGTTCTCACAGTCGCGTGATCAGCATCATCTTTCCCTTTTCTTTGAGCATAAAGTTTAATCACTGGATTACCTTTTTCTTCAAAGTTTTCACTTGCAAATAATCCATTATTACTTTCTAGATAAAATTCTAAATGTCTTGCTTTTAACCAATCAACAATATGTTGACATTGTTCTTTGGTAATTAACTGATGCATCACAACATGATCATGATCTTCTACATAACTTCCATTTCCACCAATCATACCATCTAATCCAATATCCCAGATGTAATCATAAACTTCTGCTTTACTTCTTCCTGTACAAATATAGACTCTATGACCATTTTCTCTGGCTTTTTTAATAGCTAAATCAGCCGAAGCAGGTAACTTGTTTTCATAGTCTAACAATGTTCCATCAACATCAATAAATATAATTTTTCCCATAATATACTCCTTTGTCTATAAGTTCTAGCTTAATTATAAAAGTCATGATAAAAAAGTGCAATTCATTGTTGATATAAAAAAATAATTTCTCAATATAAATGAGAAATTATCGATTAATTAGGAAAATTTTATCTTAATAATGGTAAGCTCCCAGTTAGCTTATTGACTAATTTTTTAGCGCCACACATAGCAATCCCAAAATAAGTTATATCTTGATGTTTTGTGTTTTTCATGAGTTCAATAAAGTCAGGATAATCATTACAGCTTTGAGCAACATCTGAAAAGTCTACAACCACTAATTCTTGATATTTATCTTCATAAAGCATTTCTCTGATTTCTTTAATCTTTTCTTTTGAAGCTTTAAGAATAGGAACAGGAAATTGAATGATACCTAGATGTAAAAAATTATCTTGATCAACAACATTTTCCCCAACTGTTGAAGCTATATATTTTCCTAATGTAATTCCCATAATGGCAGATGTATTACATAAAATACCTTGAGGTAAATCTTCATCTAAAACCATTACACATTTATAATTTGCATAATTCATTATCCAGATTCTCCTTTGTTCTTTTTTCTGATAACCATAATCCTATCAATGTTAAAATAATACCAATAATTGTCATCTGATTCATAGCTTCATCTAAAATCAAAAATGAAGTCACAGCTGTAATCACTGGAACAATATAAATATAAACACTGGTTTTAACTGGACCAAGAATCTTTACTGCTAAATTCCAAGTTACAAAACATAGGGCAGAGGCACCTAATCCTAAAAATAATAAATTAGATATGATTAAAGGATGGATAAGGGTTGATATTTTAGGATGAAAATCCATAATCAATAGAAATGGTAACATAAAAATCAATCCATAAAAAAACATATGACGTGTTGATTGAATGGTATTATATTGGAAACTTGCTATTTTTTGAGTTAATGTGGAATAAATAGCCCATATTATTGCAGCGATAATTGCCAGAAAATCACCAGTAAGATTAAAACTTAAACTTTCATCACCTTTAAAGCTAATCATACAAACTCCTATAATCGCAATTATAAAACCAATAAAAAAACGAATGTTAAGCTTTTTCTCATCCGAAAAGAAGTAAGCAAGAATAGCTGTAAAAAAAGGTGCAATAGAAATAATGACACCAACATGACTGGCTAGTGTATAAGTTAAAGCAATATTTTCAAAAAGATAATAGAGTGTAATACCACAAAGTCCAGCAGCTAGAAAGTAATATTCATGTTGTTTTTGTTTTAATGATATACGTTGTGGATAGACAAGCCATAGAGTCACATAACCAATTAAAAAACGGATGAATAAGATTTCAATTGGGGTCAATGAAGTTAACAATATTTTTGTAGAAATAAAGGTCGTTCCCCATATAAAGATTGTCATAAATGCTGATAAATGACCATACATCCATTTATTCATCTTCATCACCTTCTTTAAATATATTTTGATATTGTTTAGGTGTAATCCCAATAAATTCTTTAAAGAAATTTGTAAAATGACTTTGATCACTAAAACCAGTTAAATGAGCAACTTCAACAGGAGGTATACCAGATTCTAATAATTTCTTAGATTGATCAATTCTAATGGTTTGTAAATAACGATATGGTGAAATTCCTACTTGTTTAGTAAAAGTTCTTAATAAATAAGATTGACTAAAATGAGTCATTGAACATAGATCATCTAAATTAATATTTTCTTGATAATGTTCATTCATATAATCACAAAGATATTGAATTTCAATGCGTGGTTGTGGTAATGCAACGTCTTGAAAAGGAGCACTATAATCTTTTAAGATTTGTTCTAGTAAAAAGAAAAAGGTTTCTTCTTTTTTGAGTTTATCTGCTTGATGAACAATCGCATGATATAATTCATCTATAGATGTAGAGATATCACATTGATAGACAACATTTTGTTTGAAATATGGTAGATAATCTTGTCCTGTGATTTGATATACCATTTTTTGCATGATATCTTTATTGATATTAACAGCACGATAATCGAGTAATTCATCATTAATAGGTGCACAAAAATGATTATCATGAGGATTAAAAAGAATCATATCTTTACTAGCAAGATCATATTCTTGACCTTTGCATTGAAGATGACGCCTTCCACCCTTTATAAAACCAATAACATAATATTCATGAAAATGATTAGGAAATTTTTGGACAATTCCACTTAACTGATAAGCTTCTATTTTTAAGTCATGATCATAATAGATATGACGTTGTTCTTGCTTTGATAACATAATAAACCTCCCTATATGTTGTTTATTCTAACATGATTGATGTTTAATTTCTTGTATGATATGATACAAAACATCATAATAAAAAACACCTAGAGGTGTTTTAAATACAAAATAATATCATTTAATGAATCATAGACATGTTCAACTTTTTTTACATATTCATCACTAGGATGTTTCATGTCAGGAATACAAATCACTGGAATATGAGCATCATAAGCAGCTTGAATACCAGCTTCACTATCTTCTAAGACAAGTGCTTCTTGATGAGAAACATGAAGCTTTTCACAAGCTTTTATAAAGATATCAGGAAAAGGTTTTCCGCGTTTAACTTCATCTCCACATACAATATCATCAATATATTGTAAGACATTATGTTGATTTAAAATTCTTTCAGCACGATCTTTATGGCTTGATGTTGCGACAATTGTTTGATAATGATTCTCTTTAAGATATTCTAATAATTCAATTAATCCCTTTTTTAATTCAACACCATTATTATTAATATATTGATTTTCTAATTGATGAAAGATTTCAATCTTTTCTTGATTATCATAATCAAGATGATATTTATCTTTAATAAATTCAATTGAAGCCTTTAAAGGCTTACCAGGATAATCCTTAACATAGTCTGCTTTATGAAAATCAAAACCATAACTTTCAATAATTTCTTTATAACATTGATATGAAATTACTTCTGTATCTACCATTAATCCATCCATATCAAAAATAATTGCTTTTATCATTTCTCTCCACTCTCCTTTTACAATCATACATGAAAAAGCTTTAATGATAAAGAAAAATAGTGAATTTTGTATGTTATTTATGATATGATAAGGAACTGAAAAGAGGAATGATGATAGAATGAAATATTGTGATGAATGTGGAAATCAATTGATATTTAAAGAAAATGGACAAGATGGTATGGTTCCATATTGTCCACATTGTGAAACATTTAAGTTTCCAATGTTTAATAGTGCTATATCAGCAATTGTATTTAATCCAACAAAAGATAAAATATTATTGATTCAACAATATGGACATATTGATAATATATTAATTGCTGGATATATTAATAAAGGTGAAAATGCTAAAGAGGCATTGATAAGAGAAATTCAAGAAGAAGTTGGATTAAATGTTGGATTTTATCAATATAATGATAATGAATATTTTAAAAAGACCAATACATTAATTCATAATTATGTAGTTATTGCAGAAAGTGAAGATTTTGTTTTAAATGAGGAAGTTGATCAAGCTAAGTGGTATCCTGTTGAAGAAGTGCTACAAGTTATAAAACCTCATTCATTAGCGAAATCATTTGTTGAAAGATATTTTATCAAGAATCAAATTAAAGTTGTTTAGGCAACTTTTTTTATTTCTTTTAAAAAACACATAATTTCACTTATTTTGTCAAATTATTATTGAACACAACATTCAACAAGAGTAAAATAAAACTGTAAAAAATATCATAAAATAATCATAACAAATAATATATATAATATTTTCTTTATAAAGACAAGTTTGAATGTGTGAGGTGAGGGTGTATGTTAGTCAATAATAAGACATTAAAAAAGCTGATTTTAGTTTTGGTAGCGGTTTCTATGATAATTGGATTAACCCACTTTGCTAGTCTTATTGCTCGTGCTGAAAATGATGATCATTTAGAAACTGAAATTGTTAATACTGATGAAAGTCAAGATGTTGATTATTCTTATCTTTATGAAGATGGAAAAATAAAGATTTATAATTTAAAACAATTACAAGCAATTGGGAGTCATCAACCTGTGAAGTTAACTGATAATAATGAAGAAAGTTTTTCAAAAGGAGATGTCTTATTAGTTGAGAATACAGTTATTACATATAGTTTAGATGCTCAATATTTATTAATGAATGATATTGTATTGGATAATGAGAATATATGGAGTTTACCAGATAACTTTACTGGTTCTTTTACATCATTAGAAACTCAAAATAATAAAACACTCTATGATCAACAAATAGATACAATCTATATTTATAATAATTATCAATTAAAGATTCTCTTATCAGATAATGCCTCAAAAGAACCAGTTATGACACAAGACTATCATGCGAGTGAATTTGGTATGGGTCAAATGATATATCCACAAGATAGTCAAGATTACCTAACATATAATCATTCTCATCACTATGTCTTATCACAATTCTTTACAAGTGATATGCCTGAACTTATTTCTCAACAAATGAAAGCAACACAAGCTGAAACAAAAGAAACGTCTGATGGTCGTCAATTTGCTGGTCAAGTTATTTGGACAGATCCAACGAATCAAAAAGAATATATTTTAATTGGTAATAAAGAACAGTTAGCAGCGATTGGAAGTAATCAAATCGTGAGAACAGCTATTTATTCATTAGTTGGAAAAATGCAATATGGAGGGGATGCTGATTTATTAAAATCACAAAATGGTTCTGATGATTATAATTTTCCATCATCATCGGCTGTTTTTATTGGAAATGGAGTAGATCAACAGACTGGAGAAAAAAGTACTAAAATTGTGGGTGGTAATAGTGGTCATAAATATAGTCGTTCAGAAAACTATATTATTTTTAGAGATATTGATTTAAACAATGAAACATGGACACCTTTAATGTTCTCAGGGACAATGGAAGGTCGTTTGAATATGGTATCTGATGCAAATGTAACAATATCTCATATTAATGTTAAACAATCTGAAGATTTAGATATGAAAAAGAATTTAGGAATTGGATTTTTTGGAACAATTTCTAGTGAAAGAGATGATAGTTATGTTAAATCTAAAGGACAAGTTTCTGTATCTCATTTAACGTTAGAAAATGTTTCCGTTGATAATCAGAGTGATAAAGTTCAAGATAGTACGTCATTAGTTGAAGGAATTATAAAGGGATTAAGTTTAGCTGTAACTACACTTCTAGAAACTTTACTTAAAATATTACAATTAGATTCTTTAACAGAACTTCTAACTGGATTAGCAAATTTAGGAGCTGATGATATCACTAATTTTGCAACGGGTGGTTTTGTTGGAAGAATTTATGGAGATGTTCTAATAAAAGAATGTTTGGTTGAAGATTTATCAATTTCTAATGTTAAAGACATAACAGGTGGTTTTGTTGGAAGTATAGAAGGTATGACAGAATATGAGTTAGTTAGTCGATTAGGGGAGGCAATAGTAAAATTATTAGAAACTTTATTAGATGCAATTCCATTCCTAGGTTTAGGGGACTTGGTTAGAATATTAGTCGATGGTGGTTTGTTGGATATAAAACAACTGATTCCAATAAGTTATCGTAATCCAGTTATTGATAACTGTAGTGTTAGCCTTAATACTCGTATAAATAGTACAAAAAAGTATGTTGGTGGATTTGTAGGGAGACAAGTAGGAAGTTTTATTACAAATTCAACAATAACAGGAAATTCAACAACAATAAGTGGTGAAAAATTTGTTGGTGGATTTTCTGGATTAACTGTTAATGCAGAAATAGAAGGAGCATTAAATGATTTAGGCATTAATTTAATAGATGCTATTACAAATCAATCTATTATTGCTGGATGTAGTGTTGAGGGTGTAACAAGTATAACAGCATCATCAACATATGCAGGAGGATTTACTGGAGTATTAGCTGATAGTTATGCCATTGATTGTAGTGTTAATGGCATGAATAGTGTGAGTTCAACTGAGGATTATTCTGGAGGGTTTAGCGGACGAGCGACCTTAGGATGGGCAGTTTCTTTAGGAGAAGATTATGGTGAAAAGAAGTATACATTATTAAGTGTTATTAAGGAGTCATTAGGAAAACTTTTAAGTGGTGATGCAAATAAGGAAACAGTATTGTTATCACTAGTTGGTATTAGTCCTTCCGTAGTCGCAGGATGTTCTGTCAATGGAAATAGTCTAGAAGTAAGTGGTAAAAATTATGTTGGTGGTTTAATCGGTCAAGGGGATGGAGTACAAATATATACATCTGCTCAAGAACAAATAAATAGTTTACGTCCAATCAATAAAAAGAAAGTAAACTATAATGGAAAAAATCAACCAACAGTTATTCAAAATTTAAAATCAGTTAAAGCGACTGAAAAATATGCAGGTGGAATTGCTGGATATGTTGCAACTGCAAGTGCTGGAGGTATTTTAGATACAACTTTAGGAATTGGAAATTATCTACCATTTAAGATAGATAATGTCAATATAAGTGGAGTTTCTGCTGGTTATACAATTGAGGCTAGTCATGAATATGCTGGTGGAGCAATAGGTATGGCTATTGGTGGAAAAATGAATAATGTAACTTTAACCAATATTCAATATGTAAATGCTTTGAATCATGTTGGTGGATTTATTGGTAGTGGTGGAACCGGAAGTTTAGTAAGTGCTGGTGGTCTTAATTTATTAGGATTGGATCTTGTAAAGGTAGATAATTTGCTTAATTTAGCACAAGCTGTCGTTTTAGATATTGATAGTGCACAAGTGATTGGGATAAGTTCTGGTATGAGTATAAAAGCGACTGGTTCTAATCAAAATGGAGAAGTCACATTATATGATGCTGCAGGATTTATTGGAGAAAGTACGAGTGCAAATATTAATGGAGCAAGTGTAGAAAATGTTAAAGAGATAAAAGCAGATATTAATAATGGGATAGCTGGTGGTTTTGTTGGTTCTTCAAATACTGGAGGATTAGCTAGTATTAGTGAAGATAAGACTTCAGTACCAGGAATAGTTGATATTAGTAATCTTATTTCAGCAGCAGGGTATTTGATTCCTAAATATACAAACTGTAAAGTTGAGTATGTTTCTAATGAAAATAATCCACAAGTTATGGCTTCTATTGCTGGTGGATTTATCGGAAATATGCAAAGTGGAACAATAGAAAATTCTGATGAGAATTATCTTGCAGTTAAAAATATAGAGTATGTTCAAGGAACGTATTATGCAGGTGGATTTGCAGGAAAGGCTTATTCTGGAGGAATTGTAAATAGTGGTGGATTGAGTCTTTTAGGAGCATTAAAATTGAATGTTTCTGCGGCTAATATTGTTAGTGTTTTAGAGGTTTATATTCCTATCATTAAGAATGCGAATATAGATTCAACAAAAGGACTTATTGTCATGTCTAATAATCAATTAACAACTGATAGTCATTCTGGTAGTGCTGGTGGTTATATTGGTTATGGTAGTGGAGTACAAGTAGGTCATTGTGAAGTTAATGGACTTAGAAATACAAAAGTGACACCACCAGAACAATTAGAAAATATAGATGCACCATCATATTTTAATGATCAAAGTTCTTATGCAATTAAAGCGCCTAAATATGCAGGTGGATTTATTGGTTATATGGATGTAGGAAGTGCTGCTTCAGTAGGAAATGGATTAAGCATACTTGGTGAGTCTATACAGTTAGCTGATGCAGTGAGTGTTTTATCAGCAGTTGTCACAACAATAGAATTTTCTCATGTCAAAGGAAAAACTGGAGGATTTAGTGTTTTAGCTAGTTCTACTGAAAATTCTGAATTTGCTGGTCATGCTGGTGGATATGCTGGTATGATAAAGGGCGGACATATACAAAATTCGAATGTTGAAAACTTTAATTATATTATTGCTCAAGAAACAGCTGGAGGTTATGTTGGTGATTTGGAACCAGGTAGTTTAGCTTCGGTTTTGGATGGTGCTGACACATCGCTATTAACTAAAATATTAGATGTGAATGGATTATTGAGTGTTGGTCAAACTTTTATTCCAACAATTCGTAATAGTACAACATCATGTATTCCTTGTGGTGGAGCTGTAAGAGCCAATGCTCCTTCTTCATTATCTATAGAAAAAGGAATGGCTGGTGGCTTTGTTGGTCGTAATAGTGGTGGACAAATTTGGGGTAATAATAATAGCTCTTGGAAAAATCAACTATCATATAATGGACCACAATCTCCTTGTTCTGTGATTCGTTTGCGTTCAGTCTATGGTTATGAATATGCTGGAGGTTTTACTGGATTGATGGAATGTGCTTCTACTGCTCAATTAGGTGATGTTAGTATTTTAAATGGTCTGATAAAACTTGATAACGTTTTAGGATTATTAAATGATATGTATCCAACAGAAGAAAATACATCAATATGTGGACCATTAAAAAATATAAATCAAGAGACTTGGAATGCATGGGTAGAAAATGTAGGTCATGATAAATCATATGGGGCATGGATTAAAACAGTTAATAATGATAAAGACCTTCAAAACATGATTGATCAATTCTCATATGGATATAAAGTTGTTGCCGGTAGAGATAAATTTACTGATGGTTTATCTGTTCAAAGTGGATGTGCTGGTGGATATAATGGAATGATGAAGGGTGGTATAGTGACTAATGCAACGGCAAATGATGTTATGTATGTTTCATCATTACGTAGTGCAGGAGGTTTTTCAGGAGAAATGATAACTGGAGGAACAGCTGAAGTTGGTAATGTATCTTTATTAGATTTACAATTAGTTCATGTAGGAAATCTTTTAAATCCAATTGAAGTTTTTGTTCCAGTTGTTAAGAGTTCATCAACTCATGGGTTCCGTTCTGGTATGACCGTTGTTTCCTTTGGTAATGATATTACAAAACATCAAGGAAATGCTGGAGGTTATGTAGGAAATGTAGTCGGTGGACAAATATGGGGTGAAGATACAAAATGTCAAGTCACTCATCTTAAACTTGTAAGAGGGGCTAATCACTGTGGTGGTTTTGCTGGAAAACTAGATCCTGGTTCAATAGCTGATGTTGAAACAGGCAATCAAAATGGTTTAATTGGTCGCTTATTAGATAATCTTATTTCTAATGTTGGTTCTTTAGCAGATGTCTTACAGGCAACAGTAACTACAGTAAAAAATGCAAGTGTAGATGGTGTTAGTAGTGGTTTCTCTGTTGTTGGAGGAAATTCATTACAAAATGCTCTCTATGCAGGAGGGTTTGTAGGAAAAGCAACAGGAACAGTGTTAGGTAAAAAAAGGTGAAGAAGTTAGTGGATTAAGTGTTAATCATTTGAGAATGGTTAATGGTGGAGAATATGCAGGAGGATTTGTTGGATTAGCAGACGTAGGAAGTGTTGCTTCTATATCGGATGATAGTGATATAAGTATATTACATCTTATTAATACAGGAAACATAAGTGTGCTTGATGCTTTTAGACCTTATATGTATTATTGTCAAGTTAGTGGTATTAGTGATGGTTTTGTCGTAACAGCAAATCTTCAAAAATCATTTGGTCAACAAAGTTCACAGGTTTATAGTGGTTGTGCTGGTGGCTTTGCTGGGGCTGTATTAAATGGAACAGTGGAAAATTCAACAGTTCAACAATTGAATACAATACAAGCACTTAATTATGCAGGAGGTTTTGCTGGTCATTTAGGTAAAAGTGGAACAGTGGATCTGGACTCTACAGGTGTAAGTGGTGGTATTTTAGGATTAACTGCAGGAGTTATTGATGTTTGTGGAACAATTGTTAAAGAAAGCAGTGTTACTGGTATTACTGATGGTTTTGTGATCAAAAGTGAAGGAGGAAAGCAACCTATTTCTGGTGGTTTTGCTGGATTGGCTGATTTAGGTAGAATTAGTACAAGCAAAGTTAATAATGCTAAGAAGATATATAGTGATGAAATAGCTGGAGGCTTTGCTGGAAAAACAACAATGGCTTATTTGGTTGATACTGAGGCTCATTCTGTTATCGTGGACGCTTTGTTAATGGTTGTAAATGGATTATTAAAGTTTCTTTATGCAGATAAATTACAGGATTTAGAGCTAGTAGATGTAGGTCTTGGAGGTGCTTTAAAAGTACAATTATTGGCTGATGGTAAGACTTTATCAGTTACATTATTAGGCTTGGAAATATCTGTTGCTTTAAGTAGGAAAGGTGCTTCTGATAATCCTTCTGAAACTGATGTAGCAATCGTCACGATTGGTGATTCAACTGTTAGATTGCCTTGTACAGAAAATGGATTGACTGGGGATGCTAATACAAATCTTCAAATAGAATTAATTAAAGCAAATCGTACAAAGATCACAGATAGTTCAATTACAGGAGTATCTATTGGTTATGATGTTTTTGGTGGAAAAGCAACCGATAAAACAGATGGAACTGGAGATAATGGAATAGCTGGTGGTTTTATTGGTTATAACAATGAAGGATATCTTATTAATAATCAAATGTATTTAGCGGATACAATTCGTGGAACTGAAAATAAGATAGGTGAATTTATTGGTCAATTTTCATTAGAGAGTCACTATCAAAAGGAAGTACATGTTGTTGGTCAAGATAATGAATATCGTATTTATAGAGCTATTCAGTCTGTTTTTAAAGAAATTAAAAAAGGTAATCAGATTATTGGTACATTAATAGATAGTGAAACAACAGATAAAATAAATGTCTATAAAGTAAATCATTATCAATCAGTTAAAGATCATCAAGATTATGATGGGGCAGTATTAAGTGATGAAAATCAATCTGAACCACTAAATGTTTACATATCACCTGCAAAAGCTGTTTTAATGGATGATATAAAAACAAGTGATAATGAAATAACAACAACTCCAAATACACCTGATAGTGTCGATCCTTGCTCAGAAAAAGTATTCTTAACTATTCAAAAAGTATGGAAAGATTTTTCTAATTTATTTGGTTCAAGACCAGATAATATTCATATAAAAATAACTAGACATTATAAAAAAGATACATCTGATATACAAGATGAAAAATTTAACAGTGATTCTCAAAATACAATAGAATTGTCAAAATTAAATCAAGAACAAAATGTTTGGGAAACTGTTGTTTCTAATTTAGATGCATATTATGTTGAAAAAGATAATGATGGAAATATTATAGCTTCATATCCTTATATCTATGAAATAGAAGAAGTCAAAGAAGATAAATTAAATAATTATACAACAACATATGAATGGGATGAGTATCATTATAGTGCTGTTGTAACAAATAAAAATTATTCTATACTTCCTAATACTGGTGGAATGGGAATATGGATATATGTTTTTGCAGGTATGTCTATTGTTGCAGTTACTAAATTATCTGGACGTAAAAGGAAAAAGAAAACCGGGGTGACTTCAAAATGATGAACAATTATTTAAAAAGCACCCCACCTTAAATGACATAACAAGCAAATAAATAAATTGATGAGAGGAAAGGGAAAAATATGAAGAAAAGAAGAATAATAAAAAGTATTTTTGCTAGTATGCTAGCAATAATTATGGTTTTAAGTCTTACAAGTATTGTTTCTGCGGCAGATCCCAAAGCAACTTTAACAATTAACAATACTGTGGCTGGTAAAACAGTTGATTTATATCAAGTGTTTTCTGCAATAAAAAATGGTACATCTGTTTCATATACTTTAAATACTCAATATAAACCATTTTTTACTAGTGCCGCTAATAATAAATATGGTTGTTCTGGCAAAGAAGGACAAACTTTATCTGATGCAGCATATAATTATGTTGCAAATTTAAGTGATAATGGAAAAGTGGACTTTGCGAAAGAAATCCTTAAATGGAGTTTGGACTCTGCAAATAAAGTAGGAAAATATAATGATATTGAAATAGAAACTGCTGAACCTTCTACAAGCGTATCCGTTCAAGATTATGGTTTCTATTTGGTTTATTTAAAAGGTGCAAGTGATATAACGACTTCAATAACAGGTGTAACTGAGTATTCACCTGCTATATTAGTTAATGTTACTAAAACAAATGTAGGTATTAACATGAAAAGTTCTTATCCAACAGTTGATAAAACAATTGGTAATGAGAACCATGGAGAAGCTGCAATTGGTGATGAGATTACATATACTTTAACTTCCTATGTGCCTGATATGACAGGATATAGTAGTTATACATTTAAGTTTAAAGATACTCTATCAGAAGGATTAACGTTTAAAGAAATAAAATCTGTCATGGTTGATAGTAGTAATTTAAATGCGGATACTACTGGCACTGCAGGATATACTCAGAGTATTGATACTAACAATATATTAACAATAGAGATTAATAATTTTATCAACTATAAAAGTAATGTTGGTGATAAAATAGTTGTTACATATACAGCAACACTTAATGAAAATGCATTAGTAGGTACAAATGCTAATAACAATAGTGCAGTAATCGAGTATAGCAATGATCCATCAGATGTAACAAAGACTGATACTTCAACTCCTGATATTGTTCCAGTGTATTCATTTGACTTTATTATAAATAAGTATTATATGAATGAATCTAACCAAAAAACAGCTTTATCAGGTGCTAAATTCAAGCTTTATAAAGATCAAGAATGTACAGATGATAATGAAGTAAAATTAGTACAAGTAGATGCAGGTAATGCCGATAATGATGCTGTTTATCGAGTAGCAAAAATAGATGAAAATGGTGTAGATGTTATATCACCTGCGAATGGTAAAATTCATATTAAAGGATTAGATGCAAATGTTAAGTATTATTTAAAAGAAATAGAAGCACCTACGAATTATAATCTTTTGTTTGAACCAATTGAAATTACAATTGTTCCAACATATACGTATGATAAATTAGATTCTTATAAGGCTGAATATATCTATAATGATGCAACTAGTGAAAGTGATAATATAGAAAATCTAGCTCCAATTATTAATGTGGAAAATAAAACAGGAAAAGAATTACCTAATACAGGTGGTATGGGTACAGTTATCTTTACTGTTGGTGGGTTAGCTATTATTGGTATAATGGTTGGATTCTCAGTGATGAGTAAGAAGAAAAAGAAAATGTAGTTATTTGAAATGAGGGTTCTTCGCATCACATGATGCGAAGAATACTTCATGATAATGGAGAGAAGGGAATAAGAGTGAGGGATAGAGTTTTTAAGGTATTAAGAATTATTGGTTATCTTATTGGTTTCTCTGTGTTATTGTATCCAACGGTAAGTAATTTTGTGAATCAAAGACATGCGACGACAGTTATTGCAAATTATGATGATGAAATAGAACATATTTCTCATAATGATAAAAAGGATTTATTAGAAAAGGCAAGGATTTATAATCAATCATTGATTGGGGTTCAACATGTTAATGATCCGTTTGGTGGAATGAGTAATGAAAGTGAAGTTTATAAGAGCTTGTTAAATGTGAATGGTGATGGGATGATGGGATATATTCGTATACCGAGTATTAAAGTTGAGTTACCTATTTACCATGGAACAAGTGAACCTGTTTTACAGGTTGGTGTTGGACATTTAGAAAATACGTCTTTACCAGTGGGTGGAAGCTCTACACATGCAGTATTGACTGGACATCGAGGATTACCTTCAGCTAAGTTATTTACTGAATTAGATATGGTTAAAGTTGGAGATGTGTTTTATATTAAGATATTAGGAGAAACTTTGGCTTATGAAGTTGATCAGATATTAACTGTTTTACCAACTGAGATGCAAGCATTGAATATTGAAAAGGGTAAGGATTATGTGACTTTGGTGACATGTACACCGTATGCAGTGAATACTCATCGTATGTTAGTAAGAGGACATCGTATTCCTTATCAAGAAGCTAATCAAATTCAAAAAGATGAACATATTGGTTATCAAATTCCTTTTGAATATATTATTGTTTGTGGGATTGTTATTGGGATGTGTGGAATTATTTTTATGATAAGAAGAATAAAAAGATAGGAGTGTAAGCATGAAAAGACTATTGAAGATAGAAATGATTGTTATATTAGGATTTATGTTAATGTTAGTCTCTTTTCATGCTGAAGATAGAAAAGGGTCTATTGATTTGTATTTCCATGGAAATAATAAAAATGATGAAACATTGATTTTAGATAATGTTCCTTTTATGATATATAAGATAGCTTGTTATGATGGTCAAAGATATATTGTTGATGATATGTATAAGGATTTACATTTGTCTTTTGATGATGTTTTTAGTTCTTCACAGACACAAATGGCAATGAAATTAGATAATTATATTCAAAAGAATCATATTCAAGGTCATGTTTATTATACAAATCATGCTGGACATATTTATTTTAATGATTTAGAGTTAGGTATATACTTTATTGTTCAAAAAGATAATTATTCTTATCAAGATGGTATCTTTATTTCTTCACCATTTTTAGTAAAAATACCAATGTCTGATCATCAACAAACAATTTATCATTTATCTATAGAACCAAAGAGTGAATGGATTATTAATCAACCTATAACTGATCATGAAACATCAACAAATTCTCAACAAAATATTCAAACAAGTGATGATGAATCATTGATTCAATATACTCTTTTAGCTGGTCTTTCATTCTTTGTATTTATTTTAGAATATCGTGTATTAAAGAAGGAATCATAGGAGGTTATATGTTAGTTAGTGAATCAATGAAAAATATAAAAGATTTATCAGTATCACAAAAAGCAGTCATTGATTTTATGTTAGTAGAAAAAGAGAATTTGAAAGACATGACAATTCAAGATATTGCAATGAAAACTTATACTTCACCATCTACACTTATACGTGTTGCTAAAAAGTTAGGTTACAATGGTTTTGTTGAATTAAAAGAAGCTTATTTAAAAGAAATAGAATATCTTCATTGTCATATTAATCAAATTGATGCTAATATTCCTTTTCAAAGTCAGGATAATATTATGGATATTTCTTATAAAATAGCAACATTACAGAAAGAAACAATTGATGATACTTTGTCTCTTATTGATCATGATACATTACGTCGTGCTTTAAATCTTATAAAGACAACAGATATGATTCATTTTTGTGGAGTTAGTTTTTCTCATTTGTTAGGTGAAAATTTTGCTTTAAAGATGTCTAGAATTGGTAAGAAGGTTTTTATCTCTCATTTAGAACAGGAGTATTTATATTCTACATCATTGGTTTCAAAGAATGATATGGCACTTATTGTTTCTTATAGTGGAGCTTTACCAATTATTAAGAATATGGTTGATATGTATAAAGCTAAGAATATTCCTATTTTAGCAATAACTTCATATGGTCAATCTTATTTAAGAAGTCAAGCTGATGTGACTTTAACAATTACGACAAAAGAAAAGATGTATAGTAAGATAGCTGGTTATAGTAATGAAACATCGATTAAATTATTATTAGATATTTTATATTCTTGTTTCTTTGCTTTAGATTATGATAAATATCTTAAAGAAAAAACAGAGCTTTCTAAGATTGTTGAAGCTAATAAAATTGCACCAACTGAAATATTAAGAGAAGATGATTAACAAAATCATTTTTCGTGATTTGAATAAAAAATAAAGAAAATATCGAAAAGTCATTTCTATTGTATTCTATATTCTTTTTTATAAAATGAATACGTTTTATAATAAGAATATAGGAGGAATAATAAAATGACTTTTTCTAATGATTTTTTATGGGGTGGAGCAATTGCTGCTAATCAATGTGAAGGTGCTTGGAATGTAGATGGAAAAGGACCTAGTATTGCTGATACGGCTCCTTATTTTAAAAATAAACAAGATTATGAGGATTATGTTTGTTTTCATATGATGAGTAAAGATGATGTTTTTGATTGTTTAAATGATCAAGAGGGATGTTATCCAAAGCGAACAGGAATTGATTTTTATCATCATTATCAAGAAGATATTCGTTTGTTTGCTGGTATGGGATTTAAGGTGTTACGTATGTCGATTGCTTGGTCACGTATCTTTCCTCATGGGGATGAAGAAGAACCTAATGAATTAGGTTTACAGTTTTATGATAAGGTTTTTGATGAATGTTTAAAATATGGGATTCAACCTTTAGTTACATTATCTCATTATGAAACACCATTAGGGTTAGCTCTTGATTATGGTGGATGGTTAAATAGAAAAACGATTTCTTTTTATGAGAAATATGTTAAAACAGTCTTTGAAAGATATAAAGATAAAGTTAAATATTGGATTACTTTTAATGAGATTAATGTGATTTTACATAGTTTATATGTTGGAGGGGCTATTTTAAAAGAATATACATCTAATAATTTAGATCAAGATTGTTTTCAAGCCATTCATCATTTATTCTTAGCCAGTTCTTTAGCTGTCAAATGGGGTCATGAGATTATTCAAGATTCTCATATTGGTTGTATGATAGCAAGACGTGAAGCTTATCCAGCAACATGTCATCCTGAAGATGTTTTACAATGTTTAGATGAAGATCAAATGAATTTATTCTTTACTGATGTTCAATTAAGAGGATATTATCCTCGTTATATGAATCGTTATTTTAAAGAACATCAAATAGTTATTCATAAAGAAGCTGGTGATGATGAATTATTACGTCAATATACTTGTGATTTCTTATCTATTAGTTATTATATGAGTGTTTTATCTAAGAAACATATTGATGAAAATACAGAAATAGCAGTAGGGAATCTTGTTAATGGGGTAAAAAATCCATATTTAGAATCATCTACCTGGGGTTGGCAAAAGGATCCTATTGGTTTAACGATTGCTTTAAGAGAATTGTATGATCGTTATCAGATCCCTTTATTTATTGCTGAACTTGGGTTAGGTGAAAAAGATGTTTTAACTAAAGATCATAAAGTTCATGATGATTATCGTATTGATTTTTTAAGAGATTATATCCAAGGAGCTAAAGATGCTGTGGAAGCTGGGGTTGATTTATTCGGTTTAACTGTATGGGGTTGTATTGATATTGTTAGTATGTCAACTTCTGAGATGTCAAAAAGATATGGTTTTATTTATGTAGATGTGGATGATTTAGGTAAAGGAAGTTATCAAAGATATAAGAAGGATTCTTATGATTGGTATAAGAAAGTTATTGAAAGTAATGGTGAAGAATTATAAAAAGTTAGCTTAAAGCTAACTTTATTTTTCATAGATTTTATATTTAGCTTGTAGATGATTTTTAACTAATGATTGGCCTTGATAGATATAACCAGTATATTCATAAAGTTTCTTAGGTGAAATGTAATAAGAAAATTCTTGCGTATCATTCATTTGATAGGCAATACCGATTGGTAACCATTTTTCTTGTAAACCAAGCTTGATGAATTGCTGATCTTTTTTCATAATTTTGGCTACTTCATCAATAGGTACATTTGCGCCTGAAAATGATAATAATGATTCTTTCATACTGTTCATAATTTTTTCCTCCATATATTTCTTTTTTAATCTACTATATGTTGGAATCATTTCTTTTATGACACGTTTCTAAACAAAATTTAAGATATATGTTTAAAAATTATTATAAATAGGTATTAGACATAAGATATGAGATATTATATAATTTTGTTGTTGAAAAGGAGACATAATGATGATAGAAAAATTTGATGTTGATACACCATTTGGTAAAAAGAGAAGATTACATATTTATTTACCAAATGATTATTATGAAAGTAATGAAGAATATCCTGTGATGTATATGTATGATGGTCATAATCTTTATGATGATAGAGATGCTACATATGGGAAATCATGGGGATTGGCTGATTTTCTTAATAATTATGACAAAAAATTTATTGTTGTAGGGATTGAATGTAGTCATGATGGATATGAAAGATTGGATGAGTATTGTCCTTATACATTAAAAAATACTTTTTTAGGTCCTAGAAATGGGTATGGCAATAAATATATGGAATGGGTCGTATATCAGTTAAAACCAATGATTGATCAAAAGTATAGAACTATTCCTTTTAGAGAATGTACAGGCATAGCTGGGAGTTCTATGGGTGGATTAATGGCCTATTATATAATTATGAAATTTAATCAATATTTCTCAAAGGCTGCATGTTTATCTCCATCTCTTGCATTATGTCATAATGAATTGTTCAATGATTTTCAAAATATCAAAATCAGTCCTGATACAAGAGTTTATTTTAGTTTTGGTACAAAAGAAACAAAATCAGTGGATTCAATAATAAAAAATCTTCAAGAATTTCATGAAGATTTACTGAAAAGACAAGCAAGTAGTTATATCAATATTGTTTTAGATGGAGAACATAATGAAGCAACTTGGGAAAAACAAAATCAAATCTATTTTGATTATTTATGGAAATAGCCAGTATTTAGCTGGCTATTTTAAATATTGTTTTTCATAATATTTTTCTTCATTTATATATAATTGTTCAATAATGGGTCTTTCATCAATATAATTCCATCTTTGAATGAAGGTTGGCTTAATAACAAACAGTCTTTCATTTTTTAAATGTGAATAGTTTTCATAAGATGATAAGAAGTGTGTTTTAAAATCACGGCAAAAATCTTGGTGATCAAGAGGATGACCAATTTCTTTACAGATTCCTTCAATTTGAATATTATCTATGCATAAAGCAACATTTTTATTTGCTTGTATATCTTGACATTTATGAAAGGTTATATCTGTTTGAAAATAAAAAAGACCTTCTTTTATAATAAAACTCATTTTTCTTGCAGAAACTCTATCATTATGAGAAGTTGCTAAAACAATTTTGGCATGATCTCCTATTTGTTGAAATATTTCATTATACTTGATTCATAGTTATTTTTCATTATTGAATTATTCCCCCATGATATACGCCTTCATAGATTTTATGATTTTGATAGTATATTTCTTCACTACCTTGAAAACTATCAATATGACCAGTGACTTTAGAAATATATGTATATTCACCTCGACTATATATTTCAGGTCCACGAAAAGGTCTTTGTTCATCTACCAACATTAAAGCTTCTTTTAAAAAGTCTCCATTAAAATCAGAACTTAAGACTTTTCCATAATAATTCATGCTCCAACAAACTTGGTCATTTTGATAAACAATCTCTTGACCAGAAAAGTATGAACGCCCATAAAAAGTATCATAGTATTGATATTCATTATCTTGATAGTGATACTCATGAGCATCTTTTTTTACTGATTGAACTTTATTCTTTTTCGCTGCATATGTCATTTTTTTAGCTTTTATTAGAAAAGTTATAAGCGTATTTGTATTCATTGTTTGAGCATCTTCACTTATACAATCATCATCTTTAATCAAAAAATCAATCGTCACATTAAAGATTTGAGAAAGATCAATTAAATATTCTAAGCTGGGCGAAATTAATCCATTTTCCCATTTTGTAATAGTTTGTCTTGATACACAAAGTTTTTCAGCTAATTCTTCTTGCGTCAGCATATTCTTTTTTCTAAAGTATGTTATTTTTTCATTAAGCATCTTTTTGTCCTCCTTGAATCTATCTTATCATGATAAATAAGCATACACCAGCAATCATTGTTTACAATTTTGCTACTTTATGATTTTATTTTTCATGTATTGATGTCTTTTTTATGAGCCAAGTGTATAATAAAACAAAGAGGTGATTTTAGTGGAAGATTGGTGAAAGAAGGAAATTGCTTATCAAATTTATCCTAAGAGTTTTTATGATAGTAATCATGATGGAATTGGAGATATAAGAGGAATTGTTGAAAAATTAGATTATTTACAAGATTTAGGGGTTACTTTGTTATGGATTTGTCCTTTATATAAGTCCCCAATGGATGATAATGGATATGATATATCTGATTATTATGATGTGAATCCTGAGTTTGGAACAATGGCTGATTTAGATGAATTGATTATCAAGGCTAAGGAAAAAGGTATCAAGATTATTATGGATTTAGTCATTAATCATACTTCTAGTGAACATCCATGGTTTCAAGAAGCAATCAACCATCCTGATAGTCCTTATCATGATTATTATATTTTTAAACAAGGTAGTCAGGAACCGAATAATTGGCGCAGTGTTTTTGGTGGTTCTGTATGGGAAAAAGTAGCGGGTAGAGATGAATATTATTTTCATTCTTTTTCTAAGAAACAACCTGATTTAAATTGGGAAAATCCCCAAGTTAGAAAAGAATTATATCAGATGATTAATTGGTGGTTAGATAAAGGAATTGCTGGTTTTAGAGTTGATGCGATTAATTTTATTAAGAAAGATCAAAGTTATCAAAATGGTATCGTTGATGGGAAAGATGGATTGTCTGCTTGTTTTGCTTATACAAGAAATCAACCTGGCATTGAAGTCTTTTTTGAAGAACTCAAAAAAGAAACATTTGATAAATATTCGTGTATGACAGTTGCTGAAGCAGTTGGTGTACAGTATCCTGATTTAGGTATTTTTATTGGCGAAAAAGGTTGTTTTTCTATGATGTTTGATTTTAATTATTCAAACTTTGATATTAATCAAGATGAAGAATGGTTTAGACGTCAAGATTGGCAAGTTAAAGATTTTAAAGAATTATTATTTAAGAGTCAAAGAGAAGTTCAAAAGCTAGGTTGGATAGCAAGCTTCTTAGAAAATCATGATCAGCCTCGTTCTATTGATAAACTAATCAAAGATAAAAAATATCATCATTATTATTCAAAAACAATGATTGCTGGAATGTATTTCTTTTTAAGAGGGACTCCATTTATCTATCAAGGACAAGAAATAGGTATGTGTAATTTCACTAGAGAAAGTATTAATGATTTTGATGATATTGGAAGTATCAATCAGTATAAACGAGCGATTGAAGAAGGATTTACTCAAGATGAAGCTTTACACTTTTTAAATTTAAGAAGCCGTGATAATGCACGAACACCAATGCAATGGAATCAAAATCAATATGCTGGCTTTAGTGATGTAAAACCTTGGATAAAGATGGGGGATCATCAAGAAATTAATGTTGAAAATCAAATCCATGATATTCATTCTGTTTATCATTTTTATCAAAAGATGATAAATATAAGAAAACATGAAGATATTTTAATTTATGGAGATTTTGTGGAGTTAAAAACAAATGATAATGTGATTGGATATCAAAGAGTTTATCATGATCAAGTGATTTGTTGTTTATGTAATTTTAGTGAATTAAAACAGAGTATAGATCATATTGAAGGTGATGTTTTATTAAATAATTATGATGATTATATCATAGGTGTGTTAAAACCTTTTCAATTTGTGATGATTAAGTTAAAATTCTGACAGGGATAACCTGTCTTTTTTTATTTAATGAGTTATTTGAAGTCATTCTATAGATGAAAGAATATATTCAAAAAAGTAAATATTTTATATGTTTTATGAATGGACTATCCATTCTTTTTTGGCTTTATTGATATGGATAATAGAGTAGATATAATAAATTTAGGTATATTTGATAAATAAAACTTTCTAATAATGAGATATCATAAATATGTTTGATGACAATATAAAAATAGAATAATTCTTAAGTGATAATAGATAATATTAAGTATTTTTCATAGGATGATTAAAATCAGGTTAAAACAAAATAAGGGAAAAGGAGGTTAGAAAGGGAAATTGGATATTGTTTATACTTGAGTTTAATTGATAGGCAAATCGTTTATTAGAATTAAAGATAAAGGAGAATAAAATGAAAAGATCAAGGATAAAGAAATTTTTTGCACTGATAATGGTTTTATCATTAGCAAGCGCAACTGTATTTGGTGCAAATGTTTCTCATGTTAGTGCATTATCCAATGGAGAAAAAGCCAAAGAGCTTGTTAGCAAGATGACATTGGAAGAAAAAATTGGTCAAAAACTTATGTTGTCATTTCGTAGTGGTTGGACAATGAAAGATGGTAAAAAAATTGCTTCTGTTCAAAATATTAATGATGAGATTTATCAATTGATTGGACAGTATGATATTGGTAGTGTGATTTTGTTTGCCGTGAACTTTGATACAGATGCAACAGTTAATGTTGAATTGACAAATGGTTTACAACAAGCTGCAATGGACAAAAGTTTAGGTAAAAATAATATTCCACTTCTTATAGGAACAGATCAAGAAGGAGGAATTGTCTATCGTTTAACAGGGGGAACAGCTTTGCCAGGAAATATGGCTTTAGGGGCAACAAATAATTTAGATGATGCTAAAAAAGCTGGAACAATTATTGGTAGTGAATTACATGCAGTAGGAATTAATACAAACTTTGCTCCTGTTGCAGATGTGAATAATAATGCCAATAATCCAGTTATTGGTTTACGTTCTTTTAGTAGTAATCCTCAATTAGCTGCCAAGTTTACAACTGCTTATATTGATGGTGTTCATAGTCAAAAAGTTGCAACTACAGCAAAGCATTTCCCAGGACATGGAAATGTCTCAACGGATTCTCACACAGGATTACCATCAGTTCCTGCAACTAAGGAAGAATTGTATAAAACAGAATTGGTACCATTTCAAGCTGCTATAAAAGATGGTACTGATTTAATTATGACAGCACATATACAATTTCCTAATTTTGTTAAGGAAAAGATTTATTCTGAAAAAAAACAAGAAAGTATAACCCCTCCAGCAACATTATCAAGAGAAATTTTAACTGATTTGTTAAGAGGAGAATTGAATTTTAATGGTGTTGTTGTTACGGATTCTATGACAATGGGTGGTATTGCTAATTATTTTGATGTTAATGAAAGAAATTTATTAGCTATTAAAGCTGGTGTAGATATATTGGATATTCCATTTACTGATATTTCTTCTTGGAAAGATATGGAAGAAAAATTAGTTCCATTAATCAATGCTTTTGTTGATGCTTATACTAAAGAAGATGGTTACAATGGCATTAAATTATCTATGGATGAATTAGATAAATCTGTTGAAAGGATTTTAACTTTAAAATATAACAGAGGAATCATGGATTTAGCAAATGATAAGACAACTTTAGCCCAAAAGAAAGCTATTGCTTCAAAAGTTGTTGGTTCTGTTGAAAATCGTGAAACAGAAAGATTAATTTCTGCTCATGCAGTGACAGTTGTTAAGAATGAAAATGATCTCTTACCTCTTAAATTAACAAAAGATTCAAGAGTCTTATTTGCGCATACTTATTCAAGAAATAATAACAGAGTTGTGATGGCATGGAATCGTGCTAAAGCAGCTGGTATTATTCCAGAAGGAGCAGATTATAAAATTTTACAGCATTATAATTGGACAGGTTTGAATGATAATGTGAATAGTGCATTAAATTCAGATGGTACAAGTTTTGAAGGAACAAATAAAGATTTATTAGATTGGTGTAATATTTTAATTCATGCTTCTGAGGTATCTAGTTCTACGCAAATGGAATATGATAGTTATTTGACTGCATGTCCAAAATTATTTACTGATTATTGTAAAGAAAATGGGAAACAGACTGTTATTATTTCATTAAATCAACCATATGATACACAATTATATCCAAGTGCTGATGCTATTTTAGCAGTCTTTGGAACAAATGGATTAGGATTAGATATTACTGAATCATATGGTGGCGGAACAGTCTCTGCAACTGCTGCTTTTAGCCCTAATTTAACAGCTGGAGTAGAAGTCGCTTTAGGTACATTTGGTGCTTCTGGGAAATTACCTGTTGATATTCCTAAGTTTATTAATTGGCAGGATGGAAAACATGTTAATACATATTCAACAACTGAAAATGTTTATAAACTAGGTTATGGTATAACATATGATTCAATTGTAAAAGATCCAAATAAGAATGCTTTAAAAGATACAATTGAACTAGTTAAGAATTTAAATACTGCTGTATTTACAAATGAATCAGTAACAGCCGCTGCAAAGCCATTGAAAGAATTACAGACTTTACTGAAAAGTGCAGAAAATACATATATAACTCATAAATTAGCACAATCTGTTGTTGATAAAAGTGAAACAGATTTACGTAATAAATATAATGAAGTACTAGCATTATTAATTTATAATACGAATAAATCTGCATTAACAGATTTAGTAGAAAAAGTTGAAAAATTAGATCAAGAATATTATACAACACAATCATGGGAGGTATTAGTAAAAGCATTAGATAATGCTAAGACTATTCTTAAAGCTAATGTAAAACAAGAAGATATTGATAAGGCTTATAAACAATTAGAAGAAGCTCAAAGTCAACTTGTTGAAAAAGTTAATAGACAAGAATTAGGGATTGCTATTGATACAGCACATAAAATCACTCAGGAACAATTAGATAAAGTTATTCCTGCAGTTGTAACTGAATTTAAAACTACTTTAGATAATGCTCAAAAAGTATATGATAATAAGAAAGCAACACAAGTTGAAGTTAATGATGCTTTTGATAAATTATCTCATGCAATGAGTCAATTAGATTTTTATAAAGGAAACAAAACAGCATTAAAAGAATTAGTCAATAAAATTGATAAACTTAATAGAGATGATTATTTTGCTGTAATGTGGAAAGTATTAGATCCAACTCTAACAAAAGCAAAAACAGTTTTAGCTAATGAAAATGCATTAGAAAAAGATGTCAATGATGCTTATGATGGATTAGTCAAAGCATTCTTACAATTACAGATGAAACCAAGTAAAGATTTATTGAATAAATATATTGCTAAAGCTGAAAAATTAGATCAAAAAGCTTATACAAATGCTTCATGGAAAACTTTTGAAGCTGCTTTAACACAAGCAAAAGCAGTTGTTGCTAATAGTGAAGCAACCCAAAAAGAAGTCACTGAAGCACAAACCAACTTATCAACAGCAATGAATCATCTAGTAAGTGTTGCTCATACTTCATCAACACAAACTGAGGATACGAATCAAATTGCATTCTTTGTATTTATTGGTTTAGTTGCGGTAGCTGGTGGGATTGTATTAAAAAAGAAAAAATTCTTTAAATAATAAATTTAAAAATGAGTCGTTATCAAGGAAAAGATGACGACTCTTTTCATATCTTTTACACATGATTGTGATATGGTGTAGATAAGAGGTGAGATAGATGAAAAAACATAAAGTTATAGTTACAGTTGTTTTATTGGTAAGCATTATTGTCGGTTCAAGTTTGGTATTTGATTCTATGAAAAAGAATAGTTTTCCATACAAATATCAAGATATTTTAACAAGTTATTTAGGCGATTATACGATTGAAAAGAAAGCTAAAAATAAAGCTGATAAAACTGAACGTTCAATGTCTGATAGTTGGTATATGAATTATGGAAAACAATTGAAGGATAATATGCTTATTTATGATGAAAAAAGCTTCTTTACCCAGCTACAAGATACATATGTGAGTCATCATTTTTTACAGCTATCAGAAAAAATAAATGCTAAAGATTCTATCTTATATTTAAGAAATGCTTTTATGGCTATTCCTTATGCATATACTTCAGATAATTGTGAAAAACTAGATGATCAAATTGCTAAAAACTATTCTCAGTATTATCCTCAATCATTTTGTATTAATGAAGGTTATAATATTGATCATTTGTTTACCGAGAAAAAATCACCATTGTTTTTCGTTTTTGTATGTAATAACAAGGAAACAGCAAATAGATTCATTTCGGAAATAAAAAATGTTAATGCTATTATAATCATAACTTCAGATGTAATGAATGAAGATAGTCTTACAATTGAAGCTAATAAAATTGAAAATGATTCAGATAAGTACATGTTTGTTTACCATGGAAAAATCATTGAAGATGGTCAAAAGATTATGGGATTAAATAAGGACTATGGTGATAATGAAAATGGTTATGAACAAGGAACAATTATTTATAATTTTAATCATTTTATAAAAGATATGTATAATCAAAATGAATATTAAAGATAATTCTTTCTTTATAGCAATGAGATATAGTTGTTAATAAATAAATTCATTATATAGCTGATAACAGGTGCAGAAATATTTCATCAATACAACGATTCTATCAAAGATATATATTTATTCTCATGGTTAAATGAAGATACAGGTAATACAAGTGAAGCTAATATTATTATTGATAAAGTTAAATATAATATTTTAGCATTTAACAGCAATATATTATGTTTTATGGTGAGAATATAGACAGGAAGGTCTTTAATAGTAATATGATGGGTTAATTATAAGGATGAAAGTTTAATAAATGGATGATTTCTTTTTATTGATATTGATTAAGGATTGATGTTTTGAAACATAAAATATGATATGATTGTTAAGAGGTGATCCTATGTTGATTGAACAAATTGTGGAATCAGTAAAACTATCTGATGCACAACAAAGTGTTATTGATTATATATTAAAAGAAAGAGGAAATATAAAAAATCAAACAATCAAAGAAATTGCTAAGGTGACTTATACATCTACAGGGACAATTATACGTTTGGCAAAGAAATTAGGATATCATGGATTTGAAGATTTTAAAGAAGATTTTCTTAAAGAAGTTCATTATATGGATACACATTTTCAAAATATTGATCCAAATTATCCTTTTACAAGTCAAGATAATATGCAAAAGATATCTAGTAAAGTGACAGCTTTGGCTCAAGAAACTTTATCTGATACACTTTCTTTAATTGAACATGATAGTCTCCAAAAGGCTATTCGCTTATTAAGAAATGCCAAGCATATTCATTTGGCGGCTATTTCTTATAGTTTGTTGTTAGGGCAAATGTTTCAACTTGATATGATGAGAATAGGGGTACCTGTTCATATTTGTTCTATACAAGGAGAAGAATTATTTGTACTAGCTATTATTGGCAAGGATGATTGTATGATTTTTATTTCTTATTCTGGAGAAATTGATCAGTTATGTGAACTTGCGAAAATAGTGAAGAATAAAGGAACATCAATTATTGTAATAAGTAGTTTAGGAGATAATCGTTTAAAGAAATATGCAGATGTTGTCTTACATATTTCAACAAGAGAAAAGTTATATTCTAAAATTGGTGGGTTTTCTAATGAATATAGTATAAAATTGATTCTTGATATTTTGTATTCACAATATTTTGCTTTAGATTATGAAACGCATTTAAAGAAAAGAATTGATATTTCTCAAAAAGCCGAAGTGACAAGAGTGTCATCAATAGATATATTAAAAGAAAAGTGATAATGGGTTACGCTATTTGAAGGTTTTTTTCAAAAAAAGCGTAACTCGTTTTCTTTTTCTCTGTTGTATCTTTATCTTTTTTTGTTGTTTTGTATAATCAGTATCAAAAGGAGGAAACAATCATGAATAAGAATTTTTTATGGGGTGGAGCAAGTGCAGCGAATCAATATGAAGGTGGTTATCATGAAGGAGGTAGAGGTTTAAGCATTAATGATGTTGAAATGGGAGCAAGTCATGGAAAGAAAAGAGAAATCCATGAATATGTTCATGAGGATATTTATTATCCAAGTCATAAAGCAGTGGATTTTTATCACCATTATCAAGAAGATATTGCTTTGATGGCAGAAATGGGATTTCGTTGTTATAGAATGTCTATTGCATGGTCTAGAATTTATCCGCATGGAGATGATGAATATCCTAATGAAGAAGGATTAAAGTTTTATGATAAAGTCTTTGATGAGTTATTGAAATATAACATTGAACCTATAGTGACATTACATCATTTTGAAATGCCATTAGCATTGGTTCAAAAATATGGTGGTTGGAGAAATCGTCAATTGATTGATTTATCTGTGAGATATGCCAAAACGGTTATGCAAAGATATAAAAATAAGGTGAAATATTGGATAACATTTAATGAAATTAATTCTTTGTTTATTGCCGGTACACCATGGCATCAAGCAGGAATTATATATAAGGAAGATGAAAATAAAGTTGATGTTATGTTTCAAGCAGCTCATTATCAGTTAGTTGCTAGTGCACTGACAGTTATAGAAGGAAAAAAGATTAATCCTGATTTTCAATTTGGGAATATGATTTTATATAATTGTTGTTATGCAATGAGTTGTCGCCCAGAGGATCAAATCTTGGTTCATGATAAATTATTGCCTATCTATTATTTTTCTGATGTACAAGTAAGAGGACGTTATACCAATACATGTTTAGCTTATCAAAAGAAGATGAATGCTCATTTTGACAAAGAACCGGGTGATGAAGATATTTTAAAACAAGGAACTGTTGATTTTTATAGTTTTAGTTATTATGCTTCTTTAGTTGAAGGAATTGGCGTTGAACATTCGGCTAATGGAAATTTATTGGATGGTGGTAAAAATCCTTATTTAGAATCAACGTCATGGGGTTGGCAAATTGATCCATTAGGTTTAAGAATATCTTTAAATCGTATTTATGATCGTTATCAAATACCTTTATTCATTTCTGAAAATGGAATAGGTGCTATAGACCAACAAGAGACAGATGGATCTATTATTGATGATTATCGAATTGATTATTTAAAAAATCATATCAAAGCATTAAAAGATGCAATTGAGATCGATTATGTAGATTGCTTTGGTTATGCTATGTGGGGTCCTATTGATATGATAAGTGCTGGAACAGGAGAAATGAAGAAACGTTATGGTTTTGTCTATGTTGATTTAAATGATCGAGGAGAAGGAACTTTTCAAAGAAAGAAAAAGAAATCATTTTATTGGTATCAAAATCTTATCAAAACAAATGCAAATGAATTATAAAAAAAGAAGGGAATGAATGAACATGTTACATTATTTACCAGGATGTGATGTTAAGAAGAATCATCCACAAGCACTATTAGCTATTCAAAAATATATGCAAGAAAAAGGAGCTATTATTGATCAATGTTGCCGTAACAAAGATAAATTTTTAGAAGATCATGATATTATTATTCATAATTGTACTTTATGTCATCTTGTTTTAGAAGAAACATATCCTCATACACAAATCATGAGTTTATATGAATATATTTTAAAAGATGAACATTTTCCATGGGTTGACCATCATGGCGAATCCATAACAATCCAAGATTGTTGGCGAACAAGAAAAAACATTGCTTTACAAACGGCTATAAGACAATGTTTAAAGAAAATGAATTATACAATTGTTGAAATGGAAGACAATTATGACAAGACAAAATATTGTGGTGTCTGGTTAAATAACCCACCAGCTAAAGATTGTATTGAAATTGCTCCAAAGACTTTTCATGATATTATTGAAAACCATCTTCATTTGTTATCTCAAGAAGAACAAGTTCAACAAATGCAGCAATGGTGTCAACACTATACAACGCAACAGATTGCTGTTTATTGTAATGGTTGTGAAAAAGGCATAAAACTTGGTGGGAAACAACCTTTGCATATGGTTGAACTTTTAGCGGAAGGATTGAAACCCTATATCCATTCTTTCTAGGAACAGAATTATAATGATTATATTTTAATAGCCCTTAAAAAGGCTATTTTTATTATCGAAGCATATGCTTATTAAGCATAATAAAGCATCCAATATAGGTATTTGATATCGATATAAGATTGTCATAAAATAAAAATGAAGAGAGGAGAATCGAATAATGAAAAAGATGTGTTTAGGATTATGTCTACTCATGATCATATCTGGTTGTCAAAAACAATCACAAAATGATTTATCAGATACATACCAAGAAGATTATTCTCATGAAACAACAAACAAACAAAATAAAGGAGACAATGATATGCAACAATTAACACTTACAATTCACCATCAAGATTTTTCAGTAACACTTGAAGATAATGCAACAGTCACAGAATTTATGAAATATTTACCTATGACAATAACAATGGACGAGTTACATGGAAATGAAAAATATTATTATATGAATCAAAAACTACCAACAAATGCTCAATCTGTTGATTTTATTGAGGCAGGTGATCTGATGTTATTTGGAGATAATTGCCTTGTTTTATTTTACAAGAGTTTTCAAACATCATATACATATACACGTTTAGGACATGTTGATGATGTCAATGGATTCATCAAACAAATAGATAGTAACAGCCTGCAAGTCAATATCTATCAATAAATAAAATATAAGAAAGAGATGATATTATGAACTTATTCAATCAAAAAGAGTCAATTTATCAAAAAATCATCCATCACCAAAAGATAAACAGCTTTATCATTCATAAAAATCACCATTACTATGATGTGATTCATGAGTGTGAAGAAAAACTCCAATCTCTCCAACATGATTATTTTGATATGATTTTGCTTCACTTTGATCAAAAGAATATAATCAAACAATGGTATGCTTTAGAACAATTATGGATTGGTGGTTATACAAAATCATTAGGTGTGATTGATATTTCATCACAATCCTTATTAAAGATTGTTGATGAAAGTTATTTAAAACCAATGTTTTATTATAAGAAGAAAAACCATAACGATTTAAATTTAATCAAACAAATATGTTATCAATATGGAATTATATTTGTCAATCAATCATAACAGCAGACTTAAAGTCAATTCACAATAAAATTGCTGGAGATTTGATGGTTATATCATAGATTATTGATAAAACAAACTGTAGATAATCATTGAATTTTCAGTTTTTCATAAAATAAACGAGCAGCAGCTGAAAATGTCTGATATTTTTTGGTAACTATATAGGGATGTACAGAGATAATAGGTTCTATGCATCGAAATGTAAGATTTCTGCTTCCTTCAGTATCAACAAGATGATTAAGACAAAAAGCATAGCCCATTCCTCTTTCTACCATAAAAGTCGCATTGTAAACAAGATTATAAGTCGCAACAATATGAAAATCATCAAAAGAAGAATGAAACCAACTCAAATGTTGTTGTCCATTCAATGTCTGTTGTGGGAAAATGAGTGGTAATTCTTTCAAATCCGACAGTGACAAAATGTCTTTATTTGCAAGTTCACTGTCTTTTGGCATGAGCAGTCCAAACTGATCATCCTGATTGATAGACAGATAATTGTATTTCTCCTGTTCTATGGGTCCCAGTAGTAATCCCATATCCAATAATCCCTTATCCAATCTATCTAACACATCTTGAGCATCAGCACTGTAGATATGAAACTTTATATCTGGATAATCTAACTGTATTTCTTTTAAAATATCAGTTATGTATCCCATCACATGTGTTTCTCCACAGCCTATGTGTATATCACCACTGATATAATTTTGTTCACTTTGAAAAGCAGATTCAGTTTTATTCATCAGTTCCATCATTTCTTGTGCTCTTGCACGTAGAAACATACCATCTTCTGTTAAAGTCACTTTTCTTTTTCCACGAATAAAAAGTTGTTTGCCAAGTTGTTCTTCCAAATCCATCATTTGTTTAGAAAGTGTTGGCTGTGATATATGCAGTGTATCAGCAGCTTTTGTGATATTTTGTTCTCTTGCAATCGCAAGGAAATAATACAATAATCTTGTTTCAATCATTTTCTTCTCTCCTCAATTCTATTTCATTATGAATATATCTCTATTTATCATAACTGTCAACTATGATTAATCATTTATAATAAGTATTTCCTATTTAAATATTTGAGGTGTATGATATCTTCGAGGTGGGACTATGATGGATGACAATGATGAGATAAAAATGATATCTTGCTTAGAAGATTGTGGATGTCCTGAAAAATCAATTGAACAATTTTTGTTATATAGGAAAGAAAATGAAATAAAAAAACAAATGAGTCTATTACATAGACATCGTTATGATCTTTTAGATATACTTCATGATGATCAAAGAAAGATAGATTGTCTGGAGTATATTATCTATAGAATTGAAAAAGGTGAGAAAATATGAAAAAGATAATTATTTTATTATGTTTGGTTTTACTCATGACAGGTTGCACCAAGACATCTGATGAACCTACTAATGAATCAAATGAGAACGCAACAGAAAATATCAATACGGAGGATAAGAAAATGCAAATTGAAGTGAAAGGAAATGGAAAGATGATTGTCTATGAATTAAATGATTCACAGGCTGCTAAGGACTTATATGCTCAACTTCCATTATCAATGGAGGTAGAAAATTTTAGTACCAATGAAAAAGTATTTTATCCACCTCAAAAGCTAAATACTCAAAATACACCACTTGCAAATGCTGACATAGGAACATTAGCTTATTATTCACCATGGGGTGATGTTGTTATGTTTTATGATTATTTTGGCAAGGGTGGTCAATTATATGAACTAGGTCTTGCTATTTCAGGTCAGGAGTCTATTGAATTACTTTCAGGAACAATTGTAATAACAATAAAAGAATAGGAAGGATGGGAAAAATGGAAAAATTAAAATTGAATAATGGGATAGAAATGCCACAATTAGGATTTGGTGTATTTCAGATAACGGATTATGACTTATGTAAACAAAGTGTGAAAAATGCTTTCAAAATAGGCTATCGTCTCATTGATACTGCTGCTTGTTATGGTAATGAAAAAGCAGTAGGAGATGCGATTAGGGAAAGCCAACTGACTAGAGAAGAACTCTTTATCTCATCTAAGGTTTGGATTCAAAAAGATGGGTATGAAGGCACAAAACAGACTTTTATGAAATCTTTAGATAATTTACAAACAGATTATATTGATTTGTATCTCATTCATATGCCTTATGGAGATTATCATGGCAGTTGGAGAGCTTTAGAAGAATTATACAAAGAAGGAAAAATCAAGGCTATTGGTGTATGTAATTTCTTAGCAGATCGTCTTGTTGACTTGATTTTAACCCATGATATTGTGCCAGCTATCAATCAAATGGAATTGCATCCCTTTTATCAGCAGAAAGAATTAAAACAAGTCATGCTAAAATATGATATCCAAATGATGGCATGGGCACCTTTTGCTGAGGGAAATCGAGGAATCTTTACTGATGAACAATTACAGAGAATTGGTTCTCTATATCAAAAGACACCAGCTCAGGTTATTTTAAGATGGCTAAGACAAAACCATATTATTGCAATTCCAAAGTCAATACATGAGGATCGTATGATTCAAAATTATAGTATTGATGATTTTGAATTATCTCAAGAGGACATGTTGATCATTGAAAAAATGGATGAGAATAAACCTCTTATATTAGAAATAACAGCATTAAATGAAGTTTATAGACTTCATGGGATTCAATAGAAGGAGAAAAAAGATGAGTGAAATTTATACATTTGAATTAAATGAAAATGTTAAAAGAGAACATGTATTCTATAACAATCGTTATGGAATTCAACTTGCAGCAGATTTATATACAGCAAAAGATTTAGATAAAAATAAGAAACATCCAGCCATAGTGGTTGGCCCTCCCTATGCGGGAACAAAAGAACAGGGACCAGGAGTTTATGCCAATGAGTTAGCACAACGTGGATTTGTTGTGATTGCCTTTGATCCTTGTTTTATGGGGGAAAGCGGTGGAGCACCTCGCCATGTTTCATCACCAGATATTTTTAGTGAAAACTTTAGTGCAGGAGTAGATTTTTTAGGAATGCTTCCCTATGTAGATAGAGAAAGAATTGGAACAATAGGAATCTGTGGTAGTGGAGGATTTTCATTATCAGCTGCTCAAGTTGATACCCGAATTAAAGCTGCAGTAACTTGTAGTCTTGTTGATATGAGTGCGGCCAGTAAAATGGCATCTCCAACAGAACTTTTAGCAGAAAAGAAAAGATTAAATGAACAGCGATGGGTAGATTTTGAGAATGGGTATCCAGAATATATTCCCGCTTTCCCAAAAGTTCCCGCTGATTCTATTCCAGAAGAATTAGAAGGGGCAAAAGCAGAATATTTTAGCTATTATGGAATGAAGCGTGGACACCACCCTCATGCTTTAGGAAACTTCACAACAACTTCTAAGCTAAGTTTAATAAATTATGATTTATTAGCTCATATTGATGAAATATCACCTCGTCCTATCTTATTAATAGCAGGAGAAAATGCCCATTCTATGGCCTTTAGTGAAACAGTCTATGCCAATGCTAAAGAACCAAAAGAATTATATATTGTTCCAGATGCAATTCATATTGATTTATATGATGATGTTCATAAAATTCCATTTGATAAAATTGAGAATTTCTTTAAAGAAAATTTAAAATAAATAAACATAAAGGTTTAAAACTATTGATGATTGAATAGTTTTAAACCTTATCTTATTATAGAGGACATTTTTAAATCATATAAACTTAGAAGTTATCATTTTAATAATTGTATGCTTAAAAGGTATATGTTTATATTTGGTATAGGTATTTGATATGTGATGATGCGAAATATATAATATAATTACCTAGATAAGGAGGATGAACAAATGTCTAAACAAAATAAATTATTTATCATTATTCTTCTGATAATTATGATGATAGGAGTTCTGATTTTTCATCATTTTTATGGACAAGGAAATAGAAATGATATTGTTGCGGATTCTCGAAAAGAAGGAAATGATAACTTAACAGTTATAGAACCAACAGTAAAGATGACTGAACTAGAAAATGGATTATCAATAGTACGTTATGATGATGATTATGGATTTTATCAATTTTTAAGTCAGGGAGGAGCCTCATCTGATCAAGAATTAGTTTCATTTCTATCTGATCAGATTCTTTTGGGAAAAGTCAGTTTAGCTACAAATCAAAATATTTTTGGATGCAGTACTTTGTCAGTCAAAGGAAAAGATGGATATTTGTTTGGTAGGAATTTTGATTGGCAAGAATGTGATGCCATGATTGTCTTAAGTCATTCTCCAGGTGTTTATGCATCGCTTTCTACAGTTAATATGGATTTTATTTCTACAGGAACTTCTTTTGATATCAACACACTTCCTCCCCAGCTTCAATCTACTATATCATTGTATGTACCATTAGATGGAATGAATGAAAAAGGATTGTGTGTATCAGTCAATATGATTCAAGATTCTGACTCAATTGAACAAAACACATCCAAACCTGATTTAACAACAACATCAGCTGTTCGTCTACTGTTAAATCAGGCAGCGAATGTTGATGAAGCCATTGCTTTATTAGAACAATATGATTTACATGCCTCAATGAATATGATGGTTCATTTTGCTTTGAGTGATTCAACTGGAAAAAGTAAAGTTGTAGAATATATTGATAATGAAATGGTTGTTACGAATACACCTGTTGTAACAAACTTCTATTTAAGTGAAGGTGAGAAATTTGGAATTGGAACAAGTCAGTCACATGTTCGTTATCAAATTTTGATGGATGCGATTCAAAATTCTTCAATTCAATCAATGAATGATGTGAAAAATGTATTAGATAGTGTGAGTAAAGATAATTTTGGTGAATTTGAATCGACTGAATGGAGTATTGTTTTTAATCAAAGTAATGGAGAGGTTCGATATTATCATCGTGAAAATTATCAACAAGGGTATGTTTTTTATATCAATTAAAAGGAGGAGCCAATATGAATTATTTAAATTTATTATACAAACTCTATCAATATAAGAAAAATACAAAAAGATCTCGGGAAGATATTTTAAAAAGACAAGCAGAGAAATTAAGAGATATTCTCGAATATTCATATCATCATTCTACATATTATCAACGTGTTTTTGAAACAGTCGGTATTACAAAAGAAAATATAAGGCAGATACCCATTTCATCGTTTCCTTCTCTTGATAAAGCAACATTTGTTCAATATTTTGATGAAATTGTGACTGATGTGGTTCTTCATCAAAATGATTTGCAGGTTTTTGATGAAGATATTGCTTTAACACAAATGACATATAAGGGAAAATACCATGTTGTTCACTCCTCAGGAAGTACAGGGAAACCAACTTATTATGTATATGATGAACATGCATGGAATGAAATGCTTATTGGAATATTACGGGCTGCATTATGGGATATGAGTATGCCGGAAATTTTGAAATTACTTTTGAGTGGTCCACGAATTGTTTATATAGCTGCAACTGATGGACGTTATGGAGGAGCGATGGCAGTGGGAGCGGGTATTGAGGGTATTCATGCCAAACAACTGTTTCTTGACATTAATTTACCTGTTAAACAATGGATGAAAGAGGTAGAGGAATTTCAACCGAATATTATTATTGGTTATCCCTCGGCTATCAAAATATTAGCAGAACTTATTGAAAAAAAAGAAATTCAGATTCGGGTTAAACGAGTTATTTCTTGTGGTGAACCATTAAATTCTTCTTTGCGTGATTATCTAGAAAAGGTATTCAATGCCCCTCTTATGAATATTTATGGTGCCAGTGAATCCTTAGCTATTGGTGTAGAAGCATCTTCAAAAGAAGGAATGTATCTTTTTGACGATATGAACTATGTAGAGATAGAGAATGGCAATATGTATTTAACATCGTTATATAATTTTGCTCAGCCTCTCATTCGATATAAAATATCAGATCGTTTAATGATAAAAGAAACAAACGAAAATCGATATCCGTTAACACTGATTGAAAATATTCTTGGTAGAAATGAAGATATGATGTGGTTTGAAGATGAAAATGGTGAAAAAGATTTTTTACATCCACTTGCGATTGAAGGTTTTGTGTTTGAAGGAATGCTTGATTTTCAATTTCATCAAATAGATAAACAAACATTTGAAATGTTAATTCAAATGAATAATCAATCACAAAACAATAACGTTAAAGATTATATGCAAAAACAGATGAATAAAATATTAGATTTAAAGAACTTATCATATGTTCAATTTGTTGTTCAAATTGTCGATGAAATCTATCCTGATAGAAAGACTGGGAAAAAACGTTTAATAACAAAGGAGCGAATTTATGAGTGAGATTAAAGAAGTCATAATGCGAGTCAATGATGTAAGTAAGAATTTTATAAATGGTGTGACTGATAATCAAATTCTTAATCATATCAGTATTGATATTTATGAGGGTGACTTTACAGTTATTATGGGACCATCTGGTGCTGGAAAATCAACTTTACTTTATGCCATAAGTGGTATGGATAAAATATCTGAGGGCGAGGTTTTTTATAAAGATAAAAATATTACCAAGATGAGTGAAAATCAGATGGCAAGTTTAAGATCAAAAGAATTCGGCTTTGTTTTTCAACAAACTCACCTCGTCAGTTATTTAACACTCTATGAAAATATACTGGCAGCAGGCTATACAAACCATCAAAATACAGTTTTGAATATAAAGAATCGAACTCATCAATTACTTGAAGAAATGCATATTTCACATGTTAAGGATCATTTGCCCTCTCAGGTATCTGGAGGGGAAGCACAAAGAGCAGCCATTGCCAGAGCTTTAATTAATCAGCCTGGAATCATCTTTGCTGATGAACCAACAGGTGCATTAAATAAAGCAAACAGTGAACAGGTTCTTGATTTGATGAGTCGTGTTCATCAGTCTGGACAAAGTATTCTGATGGTGACTCATGATATACGTGCAGCTATGCGAGGAACACGTCTTCTTTATATTGAAGATGGTCACATTGTCGGTGAAAAACAATTGATTCCTTATGATGGGGATGATGTGAAACAACGTGAGGCAGATATTCAAAAATGGTTATCTTCAATGGAATGGTAGGTGATAAAGTTGAAATTCATATTATTATTTAAGAAAGGATTTATGAAACATAAAGGAAGTTTCTTAGGAATTTTTATTCTTTTCTTTGTCATATCCTTATCACTAGTCACTACTCTCCATATATCAATTAATTCTTCTCAGTATGTTTCCATGGAAATGGAACGATTAGGATATGGCGATATGACGCTCTGGATGCAGCAAAATAATGAGTTGGATAGGATAACTCAAGATTTAAAAGATATCGAAAATGTTGAAGATGTCAAAATACAACCACTTATTTATGCTGGTTATGCGATTCATAACAGTCATAGTGATAACGAAGGACAAATAATTCCCTATCATCAAAAGGACTATGATTATCGATTTTTAGATAAACAATTTCAATATATTAGTCATCAAGTTCAAATCAATGATGGTGAAATTTATGTCTCACCAGCACTGCTCTCTTCTTATCAATTTCAAATTGGTGATCAAATAGAATTGAGTTTGAAAAGAGCATCACAACCTAAAAAAATGATCATTAAAGGTTATTTTGAAGATCCATTTATGGGCAGCTCAATGATTGATATGAAAAGTTTTTTAGTCAATGATCATGAATTTAATGAGTTGACAAAAGAGATACAAGAGACATCAGATTTTAATAAAATGGCAACAAGTGGAGCGATGATACATATTTTTCAAAAATCGGACCATCAGTTATCATTCAATGATTTGAGTCAAGAGGTCAATCAAAAGGTTACCCTTGGGACAGTGACAGAGTTTGTTTACAGTCAAGAAGCTATTTATGGTTTTATGATGATTCTACAAAATATGCTTTCTGGCTTTTTAGGAGCATTTGTTATGGTTTTATTGATTGTTGCTCTCATTGTTTTAAATTACAATATTTCTCATGCATTACAACTGGAAAGAGAAGATATGGGGATTTTGAAAACAGTTGGTTTTACAAGTCGAGATTTAAGACTTTCTCAAATGATGCAATACGGAGTCAGTGTTATTGGTGGTATGATAGCTGGTTTGTTGATATCTATTGTTTTAACAAAATATTTATCATTAGCTATGGTTACATCTACAGGGTTACTTATTCCTTCTCATATTCCTTTGGGGTTGTGTCTTATTTCATTTTTCATTATATTCCTTATCATTATCACATTTATTATCTTAAAAACAAGACAGATTGCTCATATTGCACCAATTCAAACGATTCAGACAAGTCAACCACAATTATCCCCTTTACAAATGAAAATAACACCAATCGAAAAGAAAAGATTTATTTGGCATTTATCTAAACGCCAGTTAATGGCGGGAGAAAGACGTTATATTGGGACTTTTATGATTGCCATATTATTAGCATTCTTCTTATCACTTGTAGGAAAAATAAATACATGGATAGGTCCTTATGGAGAAGGATTAATGGATGCTTTCAGTGTTGCTAATCACGACTTGGGAGTTCAACCTATGACAAATACAAATATGGATGAAATAGAAGAACTTATTTCTTCATATGCAAGAATAGAAGGAACTTATGAGTTGGCAATGCAAAATGTTCTGGTTAATGGAGTTGACTATACAGCCAATATTATAACGAATCCATCACGATTTCATATCATTCGTGGACAAACTAGTAAAAATGATAACGAGATTGTGATGACAGAATATGTGGCTAGTGATTTGGGTGTTGATATTGGCGATTATGTTCATATCATTCATGAGCAACGAAATGCTGATTATAAGATTGTTGGCATTTATCAATGTGCTAATGAAATGGGGGCCAATATCGGTATGAATGTTCAAGGATATGAAAGGATTGGGCAAACGGATTCTTATATATGGTGTCGACACTACATCTTATCTGAGCATTCTATGAATGAGACAATAATGCAACAACTTCAACAATCTTATCCATTAGATATTGCCGTTCATACAAACAGTTGGAGTGGGCTTGATGGTATAGTGTCAACAATGAATCTTTTGATGGTAGGTATGTATGGAGTTGTGGGAATATTCATCTTGATTGTGATTATCTTGACCGGAAGTAAAATGTTGAGTTTTGAACAAAGGAATATGGCTATATTGAAAAGTATTGGTTTGACTTCACATCAGTTAAGATTATTCTTTACATTACGTTTTACAATGGTTGTTATGGCTGGAAGCATAACTGGAACAATACTGAGCATGATTTTTGCTGATGGTATTATATCTAGCCTTGTTGCAATGTTTGGAATTGGTGAATTTTACTCTTCATTAAGTTTCATGAATACTATTTTGCCAATATTTATGATTACACTGCTATTTAGTGTCTTTGCTTATCTATCATCTTATAAAGTCAAAAAAGTGGCTTTAACTCAATTAATAAAAGGAGATTAATAAAATGTTAAAAAGAATTTTAAAAATAAGTTTTGTTATTATTTTATCATTTGCTATGATGGGATGTTCAAATGATGAACAAGAGCGTTCGCCCATCAATGATAATCAGTCTACATCACAGAATACAACAAGTCCTTTTGGTGAAGATTTTACAACATCTCAAATACCAGACATTACCATTCAGTTTGGTAATGAAGGAAAAACTTTCACTATGCATTTTGAAAAGAATGATACTGCTTTAACAATCGCTAGAAATATTGGTGAAGATGGCCGAAATCTGCCAATTTATAATTATGACAATTTTGAAAATTATGAAGTGATGCAGTATTATGATATTCCAAGTTCATATAGCATCCCCGCTTCTGCTCAAACAGTTGATTATCAAAAGGCTGGAGAAGTTTATTATATGGCTGAAAATAGAGTTGTTCTCTTTTATCAGGATGCTCATATTCCAGGTGAGTATACAAAGATTGGAACGATTGAAGAAACTGAGGGACTCAGATCAGCTGTTGAAAATAATCCGGTCCAGGAAGGTTGGGGAAATAAGCTTGTTCTTATTCGTTTTGCTGAATAAAAAGGAAGGTTGATGTTATGATACTTTTAAAAAAAATCGCTAAGACCATTTTGATTATTATCTTTGTTATAGTTGTTATTGCAGTTTTATTTATGAAATTATGGCAACCATTTGGGCAGGGAATTAATGATAATGATAAAAAGTTATATAGTGAAAAAACAGAACTATTTTATGATGGGACTTTCCATGGTAATCCTGAAATATCAGTCATGAATGAAAGTAAAAGTGAATTTAGTGATCACGAACAAACTGTCCCAAAAGATAAAATACCAATTCATCAATTAGATAGTATTCCTAATACATCAGATGATGATTTAAAATGGGTATGGTTTGGACATTCTTCATCAATGTTGCAAATGCAAGGATTGAATATTTTGATTGATCCCGCATTCAGTGAATATGCATCTCCGATGCAAGGGTTTGGAGCAAAGAGATTCTCTGATTTACCAATATCCAAGGAAAATTTACCAGTCATTGATGTTCTTGTAATCTCTCATGATCATTATGATCATTTAGATTATGGGACTATTAAAGATATAGATGACAAGGTGAAATCATATTGTGTTCCTCTAGGAGTTGAAAAACACTTAATCCGCTTTGGTGTTGATGAGAATAAAATACATAGTATGGCATGGTGGGATGAAGTTAAAATTGGTGGTTTAACAATCACATCAACACCAGGACGTCATTATACTGGACGTTTGCCATGGCAAACGAACACAACATTATGGAGTGGTTATGTTTTTCAAAATGAAAAATATAAAGCCTATTATACTGGTGATACAGGATATGGTGAACATTTTAAGGAAATATATGAAAAATTTGGTGCTATGGACTTTGTGATATTAGAAGATGGCCAATATGATAAGTCATGGGAAGCAATTCATCTTTTACCAGAACAAGGTATTCAAGCCATGAAAGATTTACAGGCAAAATGGATTGTTCCTGTTCACTGGGGTACATTTTCACTCTCATATCATGCGTGGGATGATCCTATCAGACAAATGACAGCATTGGCTCAAAAAGAAAATATGAATGTTGCAACACCACGTATTGGTGAAATCGTTGATTATGACAATATCCAACAATTCCAAGAAAAATGGTGGGAGGATATAGAATAATCATATGCCTAATAGCTATGCCTTTGTATTTGATATAGATATTTGTTATTTTATGTGTTGAGTATTAAAATAGAAGTATAGAAATGGAGGAATATATATGTTAGGAAATTTTGAATATTGTAATCCAACAAAATTATATTTTGGGGATGAATCATTAAAATATTTAAGGGATGAATTAAAGAACTATGGATCAAGAGTTTTATTGGTTTATGGTGGAGGTTCTATTAAGAAAAATGGAATCTATGATGAAGTGATTCAAATCTTAAATGAAAGTCATAAAGAAATTGCAGAAGTATCTGGTGTTATGCCTAATCCTACTCTTGAAAAATTATATGAAGGAGTTAACATTGCCAGAGATAATGAAATTGATTTTATTTTAGCTGTAGGTGGTGGATCAGTTTGTGATTATGCGAAAGCTGTTTCAGTTTCTGTTCATTGTGATGAAGATCCATGGCAAAAGTATTATCTTCAGGGTGAAGAACCAACATGCAAAATTGTTCCTGTTGGTTGTATCTTAACAATGGTAGGTACGGGTTCTGAAATGAATGGTGGAGCGGTTATTACAAATCATGAAACAAAATTAAAAATTGGACATGTTTTTGGTGAAGAAGTGATGCCTAAGTTCTCTATCTTAAATCCTCAATATACATTGACTTTACCTCATTATCAAATGGTGGCAGGGTTCTATGATATTATGAATCACATTTGTGAACAATATTTTTCAGGAACTGATGACAATACAAGTGATTATATCAGTGAAGGATTGATGAAATCTTTGATTCATTCTAGTCGTATTGCCATGAAGAATCCAAATGATTATGAAGCGAGAAGCAATATTATGTGGACTGCTACATGGGCATTAAATACGTTGGTTGCTAAAGGAAAAACAACGGATTGGATGGTTCATATGTTAGGGCAGGCTGTAGGGGCTTATACAGATGCAACACATGGCATGACATTATCAGCTGTTTCGTTGGCTTATTATAGATATATTATGCCTTATGGCTTAGACAAATTTGTTCGCTTTGCGACTCATGTCTGGGATATTAATCCAAACGGAAAAACAAAAGAGGACATTGCTTTAGAAGGTTTATCAGCAATGGAAAACTGGATGAAAGAATTAGGATTGGTCATGAATATAACAGATCTTGGTGTCAATGAAAATATGATTGAAGGACTTGCTGATTCAACACTTATTATGAATGGTGGTTATAAAGTTCTTGAACGTGATGAAATTATCCAAATCTTTAAAGACAGTCTTTAAGACTTAAAATGCACTCCGTTGTTGAGTGCGTTTTTCATTCAATAGGAGGTTTGATAAGATTGAACTATTTATTAAAAGGGATTTTTATAGGAATTATGTTTGGAATTCCAGTAGGTGTTGTTGGTGTATTAACACTTCAAAGAACTTTAACAAAAGGTTTTTGGGCGGGTGTTATTTCAGGGTTAGGCTCTTCATTTGCCGATGTTGTTTATGCCTCATTGAGTGTCTTTGGAATTACACTTGTTTCTGATTTTCTTTTACAGTATCAGCAGATTATTTGTATTTTAGGTTGCATGATGATTGTATGTATTGGCATAGGAATCATGAAAAAAGATAATCAGAGTTTATCTTTCAATACGAGAATATCAATGACATCTTCATTCTTATCATCATTTATGATGACTCTTACGAATCCAGCAACCATTCTTTCTTATATGGTTATATTTTCAACCCTTGGAGTTAGTGGAAATGCTCACGTTATTCATAAAGTTTTGTTAGTGATTGGGATTTTTGTAGGAACATCTTTTTGGTGGATTGCCTTGTCAGCGTTTGTGAAATGGAGTGGAAAATTGTTGTCGTATTCATTATATAAACGTATCAATACATTTTTTGGTATTTTAATTATTGTACTAGGTGTCACTATTGCTGGCTATTCATTGTCATAATGAATAGCAGCTAGTTATTTGTAAATGATATGTTTGAAGTAAATTAAATAGATAAATCGAAAGGAGAAGAAAATATATGAAAAATATATTGGTTGTTGTTGGTAGTGGGAATAGAAATGGAAATACGGATACATTGGTTGAGTCTTTTATCAAAGGGGCAACTGAATCAGGACATCATGTTAAAAAAGTCAATTTAAATGGTCATATCCAGGGATGTAGAGGATGCGGGGCGTGTCAAAAGAATGGACATCATTGTATTATTCAAGATCAAATGCAGGATATATATGAATTATTTGAAGCAGTTGATACTCTTGTCTTGGCTTCTCCATTATATTTCTGGAGTATTTCAGCAAGACTGAAAAGTTTTATTAATCGTTTATATGCGATTTCGACAAATGATGAATATCCACAAAAAGATACATTTTTATTCATGACTTCTGGGAGTAAAGGTTTTTATGCTTTTGAACAGGCTGTTTCTTTTTATCGTTTTTTTATAAGAGCCCTTGGTTGGCATGACAAAGGTATGGTGCTGGCTGGTGGATGTGATAAGGAAGAAGGGAACTCTATTATTGATGAACACTATTTAAAAGAAGCTTATTTTATGGGTTGTCATTTGAAATAAAAATTGATATGCTTTTTGGCTATAGGAGAGTATGAATTATAAGTATTTGCAATAGTCAAGGGAATCAATATAATGTGAAGTGTAAAAAGAAAATAAAGGAGCGTATCTTATGGTTGCACTTACAACATTATTTCCAGTATTCTTTATGCTGGCATTAGGTTTTATTTCAAGATTAAAAGGATGGATTACACCCACACAAAAAGATGGGGCTAATGCCATTGTGTTTCAGGTTTTATTTCCGATTATGATTTTTAATTTGATGTTAACAGCATCAATTGAAACAGAACATATTTTTATTGTTGGATATGTCTTTATTGCTTTTGTTGTTGCAATGATAGTGGGGAAACTTTTGATTCCTTTTACTGGAAAGAAATATGGGCATTTTTCTCATTATCTTTTAACGACAGTGGAAGGTGGAAATGTAGCTTTACCACTTTATTTATCAATTGTAGGAACTTCTAGCAATACTGTTATTTTTGATATTGCAGGAACAATGATTTGTTTTATTGTTTTACCTGTTTTGATTGCAAAAAGTGCAGCAACAGATACGACACATAAGGAATTATTGAAAAAGATTTTTTCAAACTCTTTTGTGATTGCTGTTATTTTAGGATTAGGATTGAATTTATTAGGTGGGTATCAATATTTACAGACAACATCTTTATTTGAAGTCTATACAGGGACAATTTCACAAGTTACTGCACCAATTATTGGAATGATCCTCTTTATATTAGGATATGATTTAAAGGTTGATAAAGAAACAATTCAACCTATTCTTAAATTAATGAGTGTTCGTATTGTTTATTATATCATTGTCATTATAGGATTCTTTATTTTATTCCCATATTTGATGGCTGATAAAATCTTTATGATTGCAGTTATCTTGTATTTTATGTGTCCAACTGGTTTTGGTCTTGCACCAGTCATTTCACCACTTTATAAAAGTGAGGAAGATGCTTTTTTTTCATCAGCTTTCATATCACTTTATATGATTGTGACATTAATTGTCTATACAGTTTTGGTTTTATTTGTCGCATAAAAAAATTATAAATATTTCTAATGAAGGAAGTATTATTTTATTCTGTAATATCATTTGAAAGTGATTTTATATTAGGTTTAAAGTATTGTGCTATAATAACTGGAATTGTAGATTTAGGAGACTTTATGAAAGAATTTTATTTAACAATAATGAGGAGTTCATTGTATCTGTTTATTTATTAATGAAAGATGTTAGAAAATAAATTTACTCAATAAACTATGGTATATTTTAATTGTAAAAGAAATGACTATTATAGATATGGGGCTCTAGCCACTTGAGGTTGGATGTGGCTCCATATCTTTTTATTATTAATAATATTAATTTTCAATGGTTATCATTTTCTTATTAAACATTGCCTAAATGAAACTAGGGGCAAAAATAGATGAATGTAGGTAGAAAAATAGCTGATCAAGTAAGGGTTATATTTCAAAAAATAGCAGTTGTTGCAATTTGCATTCAAAGTATAACTAAGTAAGTCTATACACATAGAATTATTGAAGAGTTAAAACAGGAAATGGACAAAATCAAATATTAGATTTTGGCTTTCTTTATATATTTTTAACCTTCTTTGTATGTAATTTGTGCTCAATAAATTTAGAAAGAACATGAAATAATAAATACTATATATATCAATATGTTTGAAGTGTGAAACATCTGTGTAATCCTCTAAGTCTATTGTCGACTCAGGACGTTTAATATAAAAATATAATTATATTTTAATTATGTTCAATGAATTGATTAAGAGCTTATGTTATAATAAGTCATGTATAAAATATATTTTGAATAAAGGAGAATATCATAATGGATAATAGATTACAGGAAACAAATTTTATTATATATAAAACTAAAGATGGTAATGTCAGTGTTGATGTTATACTAAAGGATGAAACTATTTGGATTACACAAAAAGGAATGGCCGAGTTATTTGAGTGTTCTACTGATAACATTGGTTTACATCTAAAAAACATTTATTTAGAGAAGGAATGAGTGAAAAAAGCAACTACCGAGAAAATCTCGGTAGTTCGAGATGAAGGAAATAGACAAGTAAAAAGAACATTGGAGTTTTATAATTTAGATGCAATTATAGCTGTTGGATATCGTGTGAACTCAAAAAAAGCAACACAGTTTAGAATATGAGCAACAAATATTTTAAAAGAGTATATGATAAAAGGTTTTGTTATTGATAAAGAAAAAATGAACAGATTGTTAATGATATTTCGATAGAACATCTTAATGAACTTCATCGTTTTTTATTTGGCAATCTCTATGAATGGGCTGGACAATATAGAGTGGTTGATTTATATAAATCTGAGAGAGTATTATCTGGACTTTCTGTTGAATATGCAAAACATAATGAAATAGAGGAAAGATTAGAACTATTTCTCAATAAAGTAAGTCAATTTGATTGGAAAGATAAAGATACTGCATTAAAATCAACATTTGATTTATTAGTAGGTATATGGGAAATACATGCATATCGAGAAGGGAATACAAGGACATGTACAACATTCATTAAAAGAATCTTATTGAGTCATGGTATAGATTTTAATGCTGGACTTCTAAAAGAACATCCTGCTTATGTAAGAGATAGTTTGGTCATGGCAACTTATGATGAACCACAATATCTTATGAGAATTTTGAAAGATGCTTTTGAAACGGAATTAAATTTTCAATATTTTAATGAAGGTAGTATTAAAGAAGAATATAAGGTTGCTAAAGAAAAGTATTATACAACTAAACAAGCAGAAAAATTAATTGCAAAGAAAAGATTGATGAAATAAAAAAGAGGGCAATTTCTTGAAAAAGAGATTGTCTTTTTTGAATTATAAAATATTGACAATAAAAAAACAAAATCAAAAAAGTTCTGACATAAATCAGAACTTTTCGCATTTTAGTATAAAACTGTAATTATTTACAAGCTTCTTCGATAGCTACAGCAACAGCAACAGTTGCACCAACCATTGGGTTGTTACCCATACCGATTAATCCCATCATTTCTACGTGAGCAGGAACTGATGAAGAACCAGCGAATTGTGCATCACTGTGCATACGTCCCATAGTATCAGTCATACCATAAGAAGCAGGTCCAGCTGCCATGTTGTCAGGATGTAATGTACGTCCTGTTCCTCCACCTGAAGCAACAGAGAAATATTTCTTACCTTGTTCTACACATTCTTTTTTATAAGTACCAGCTACTGGATGTTGGAAACGAGTTGGGTTAGTAGAGTTACCAGTGATAGAAACGTCTACACCTTCTTTATGCATGATTGCAACACCTTCACGAACATCATCAGAACCATAGCAGTTAACTTTAGCTCTTGGCCCATCAGAGTAAGCTGTTCTAGAGATTTCTTTAACTTCTCCAGTGAAATAATCGAATTCAGTTTCTACATAAGTGAATCCATTAATTCTTGAGATGATTTTAGCAGCATCTTTTCCTAAACCGTTTAAGATAACTCTTAATGGTTTAGTTCTAACTTTGTTAGCTTTTTCAGCAATTTTAATTGCACCTTCAGCTGCAGCGAATGATTCATGTCCAGCTAAGAAACAGAAACATTCAGTTTTTTCGTCTAATAACATAGAACCTAAGTTACCATGTCCTAAACCTACTTTACGATCATCAGCAACTGATCCAGGAATACAGAATGATTGTAAACCTACACCAATAGTTTTAGCAGCATCTACTGCTTTTGTATCTCCGTTTTTGATTGCCATTGCAGCACCTACAGTGTAAGCCCAGCAAGCATTTTCAAAACAGATAGGTTGAGTTGATTTTACGATTTCGTAAACATCAATACCTTTTTCATCACAAATTGCTTTAGCTTCTTCGATTGATTTAATATCGTATTTAGCTAATGCAGCGTTGATTTGATCAATTCTACGTTCATAATTTTCAAATAATGCCATCTTCGTACCCTCCATTATTCCTTTCTTGGATCGATGTATTTAGCAGCACTATCAAATCTACCATAAGTTCCAGTAGCTTCTTTTAATGCTTCATTTGCATCTTTTCCAGCTTTAATCATATCCATCATTCTTCCAAGGCTAATGAATTCATAACCGATGATTTCATTATTATCATCTAATGCAATTCTATTGATATATCCTTCAGTTAATTCAAGATATCTAGGACCTTTTAATTTAGTAGAATAAGCAGTACCAACCATACTTCTTAATCCTTTACCTAAATCTTCAAGACCAGCACCAACAGATAATCCACCTTCAGAGAATGCAGATTGGCTACGTCCATAAACGATTTGTAAGAATAATTCTCTCATTGCAGTATTAATAGCATCACAAACTAAGTCAGTATTTAAACCTTCTAATAAAGTTTTACCAACTAAAGCTTCACTTGCCATAGCAGCTGAGTGAGTCATACCAGAGCATCCAATTGTTTCAATTAATGCTTCTTCGATAATTCCTTCTTTTACGTTTAATGATAATTTACATGCACCTTGTTGAGGAGCACACCATCCAATACCATGTGTAAAACCAGAAATATCTTTGATTTCTTTTGAATATACCCATTTTCCTTCTTCAGGAATTGGAGCACATCCATGATTTCCACCGCGTGCAACAGTGCACATTTCTTCGACTTCTTTTGTATAAATCATTTTTTTACTCCTTTCACTTTCTTAAAATGATTACAGCATGGACAAGAAAAATATTCATATTTTTCTATATTCCAGGTGAAGGAACTCACCTACTGTGATTATAAGGCAAAAGTCCTTTAAAGTCAATGAACTGGCGACTTCCTATGATAAAAAATTGTCAAAAAAAACAAGACAGTAAAAAAGAACAATTCTAAAATAAGAGTCACAATTATTGACCGATATCATAATTTATACTATAATAGTTCAAAATAGAACTAATTGGAGGTATTATGACAGAATTATTAAAGATGATTAATAGTATGAAGAAACTTTATGATCACTTATGTTTAGAAGTCTGCAACAAATATCAACTTACCAAAGTTGAATTGGATATATTATTATTTTTACATAATAATCCAAGTTATGATAGTGCCAAAGATATTGTAGAAAAAAGAGGAATTATTAAATCACATGCTTCTTTAGGAATCGAAAAACTGGTTAAAAAGAATTGTTTAGAAGTTAGTCAAGATGAAAGAGATAAACGTCGTTATCATCTTCATTTGACAGCACGTACAGTTCCAATGATTAAAGATGGATTAGTCGCTCAAAAGAAGTTTCATGAAATTTTATATCATGATTTTAATGAAGAAGAAAGAATGATGGTAAAAACATTATTTAAACGCATGTATATAAATATTATCAATGAGGAGGAGAAAAAATAATGTTTGCTTATTTTATTTATATTGTAGCTGGAATGGGTGCAGGGATAGGAACAGGATTAGCTGGACTATCTGCAGCAGCAGTCATTTCACCAATGTTAATTACTTATTTGGGATTTGATCCTTACGCTGCAGTTGGAATTTCTCTTGCTTCCGATGTCTTAGCTTCAGCTATATCAGCTTATACGTATGGAAAACATAAGAATCTAGATATTAAAAATGGTTTGGTGATGTTAATTACTGTTTTAATTTTTACATTGATTGGAAGTTATATTGCTTCGCTTGTTCCAAGTGGAACGATGGGAGGCTTCTCAGTTGTTATGACATTATTATTAGGGATTAAATTTATTGTACGTCCTGTTATGACAACCAAAGAAGCCCAAGCAGCTAAAACGCAAAAACAAAAAACTATTCAATCATTAATTTGTGGATGTTTAATTGGATTTATTTGTGGATTTATTGGAGCTGGTGGAGGGATGATGTTATTGTTGATTTTAACATCTGTACTTCAATATGAATTAAAAACAGCTGTTGGAACAAGTGTCTTTATTATGGCATTCACTGCTTTTACAGGAGCATGTTCACATTTTGCATTAGGTGGTATGCCAGATATGGAAGCTTTAATCGTTTGTGTAGTTGCAACTTTAGTTGGCGCAAGAGTGGCTGCATTATTTGCTAATAAAGCTGAGCCTCAAACATTAAATCGGGCAACAGGGGTTGTTTTAACAATCTTAGGAGCAGCAATGGTATTAACGAAATACGTATTTTAAAAAGTCATCTGGAAAGATGACTTATTTTCTTATTGCAAATAAAATGTATAAATGTTATAATGAAATTGCTAAAAGTTAACTTATTTGTTATGATTCTTTGTATTGATCAAATCAACAATATAATTAAAATTCTTCATAAATAATTTGGCATCACTTTTATTAAGACTTCTAAAAAAGTAAATTATCTTTGCTTCATCTTTTCCTTGAATCAACAAATCTATATTATTATTCTTTTCTAATCCTAATAAGTGATCTATATCTATGTCTAAGAGACGACAAATATCACTAAGAACATCTAGTGGAGGAAAATAGGTATCATTCACATATGTTGAAAATGTTTTAGGATTAATATTTAATTGTGCAGCAGCTTCTTTTTGAGATAAATCTTTTTCTTCTAGTTTTGCTGCTAAAATAGCTCCAATTTTTAACATATGATATTCACCTCACTTATTATGATTATAACGAAAATCAAAGTTAACAAGTTTATTATCTAGTTTAAATAGAATTTTATTTAATAACTAGTTTAACTACTGATATAATAGGAATGAATACAAATGTAAGTATAAAAGGAGACAAATAATGTATATTTATGATTTTTTAACTTCTCTAGATTTATTGAAAAAAGAAAGAATTCCTTTGATGGATGAATTTCCAAAGAATGCAATATATTATGGTAAATGTTCAAAAGAAGAACTTCAAAAAAGGAATCCAACAATTATAGGAGAAGGAGACAAGTATATATTGTATACAGTGGAGCATATTGATAAGTTATATGCCAAATGTATTGATGAACAATTAGCTTATATTCATGAATTAAATCAGTTTGATTTAATGATACCACGCTCAATGATGATTTATACTGATGTCGCAATTCTTGAGGCTATTCGTCTTTATGATGAACTGAGTAAACATACGGATAATCCTAATCCTTTCTTTGATATGGATATGAATATTAAAATGCCTGTTATATCAAGTATCTATCTTAATAATTATGTCAACAATCATCCGTCATTATACTATTTTCAAAATAATCCAATAAAAAAAGAATTAGTAAGCGCTCAATTTATATATTTTGTCAAAAAATATTGTGAATATCGTTTGACAGTCAAAGATCATAAAGTTTATAAAGTAAGAAATATAGAAAATACTTTACATAATGCAATGGTTCAATATCAAACAGTTGATCATGATGCTTATCATATATTAGAAATAACGGGTTTAGAAAATAAAGAATTTGATGATTTTATTCAACAAATCATGCATGTCTATGAACAAAATCAAAATAATGAATCAATGAAATCTCTTAAGCATAATTGCTGATTTTAAGAGATTTTTTTGTTATGATGAAAAAAATAAAATAAATGCAATAATAAGTAATGTTTTTGCATTAATAAGGTGAAAGGGGAGACATATGCATATGGATAATAAAGAATTAGATCAATTGATTTTAACAATCCCCCAAAGTGATAATGCTTTTGATAAGTTATATGAAAAAACAAAAACCATTGTTTTTGCCTATATTATGAGTATTATCAAAAACTACGATGATAGTCGTGATATTTTACAAGAGGTATATATTAAGATATATCTTGCTAGTCAACAATATGTTTCTATGAAAAAACCAATGGCTTGGATTTATACAATTGCAAGAAATGAATGTTATTTGTATTTAAGAAGAAAGACATGTGATCAACAATATGATGATAATATCGCTTTACCAGAAAATATTAATATTCATACAAAGATGATTTTAGAACAACTGTTTGAACAATTAAATGATCGTGAAAGAGAAATCATTATTATGTATTCATTATGGGGTTTAAAACATATTGAAATAGCAAAACTATTAGAAATACCTTTATCTACATCATTATCATGTTATCGTAGAGGAATGAAAAAAATGAGAAAAGTCTGGAGGGAAGAAGATGAAAGAGTTATATAAAACATTTCAAGAGATTACACCAGATTGTTTAGAGAGTATTCATGAGGAATTAAAACAACGAAAGGATGAACAGTTTATGGTAGAAATGACAAAGAAAAAAAGACAAAGATATTATATGATTCCTGTAGTTATTGTAAGTATGGTTATTTGTTTATTTATTTTATGGCCAACAAGTTCAAAGATATATGCAACAGTTGCTTTAGATGTTAATCCAAGTGTTGAATTAGATATTGATGATCAACATATGATTCAAAAAGTAAAAGCTAACAATGATGATGGTCAAAAGATTATTGGTGATATGAAATTAAAAGGAGTTGATCTAGAAGTTGGAATGAATGCTTTGATTGGATCAATGTTAAAGGAAGGATATATTAGTGAATTAAAGAATTCTTTATTGATTTCAGTTACGGGTGATCATCAAAAAGAAAATGAAGTCTTAAGAAAAGAATTATCTGATGAAATTGATCAATTATTAAAAAATCATCATATAGATGGATCAGTTGTTTCTTTAGCGCTTGAAGATGATGAAAATATTGATGCTTTAGCAAGCAAATATCATATTTCAACAGGAAAGGCACAATTAATTAAAAGCTTGATTGCTAAAAATACACAATATACTTTTGAAGAATTAAAAGATTTATCAGTCAATGAATTAAACATTTTATTAAGTCGCTATGATGTTGATACAAATAAGACTGGTGAAGCAAGCCAAAAAGGATATATTGGCAAAGATAAAGCAACTCAAATCGCTTATCAGGATGCGAAAGTCAGTCAACCAACATTAAAAGAAATTGAGTTAGACTATGAAAAGGGTGTCATGGTTTATGAAATAGAATTTATCAAAGATGGAATTGAATATGAATATGATATTGACGCTCAAAGTGGACAAATTCTAAAACGTGATAAAAAAGAAAAACATCATCAAACTACAACTTCATCATCAAATATTAGTGAAGCTCAAGCTAAAGAATTGGTCTTAAATCATGCTCAAGTTAAAAATGTTCAAAACTATCAATTGAAAAAAGATAAAGATGATGGGATTTTAGAATATGAAATTGAGTTTGTAAGTGGAAAATATTTATATGAGTATAAAGTTGATGCAAGTCATGGTAAGATTTTAGAGAGTGAAAAGAAGTATGTTGGTGAAGTGAAATTAAGTGAAAGTGAAGCAAAACAAATTGCTTTGAATCATGCAAAAGTATCTTCTCATGATACGAAGGATATGGATATTGAGTTAAAGAAAAGTTATTATGAAGTTTCTTTTGAAGTCAGAAATGATGAATATGAATATCATATTGATGCATCAACTGGAAATATTCTTTCTCATCATAAAGAAAGAGATTAAAAAAATCAGCTAGAATTATTCTAGCTGATCATTTTTTTATTCAATAGGAATAAATTTCTTTTCTTCAACTTGTGGTGTCACATCTTTTGGAATTGTGATTTTTAATTCACCATTATCAAATGAAGCTTTAATATCTTCATGTTTCACTGCATCTCCAACATAGAAATTACGAGAGCAGCTACCACTATAACGTTCACGTCTAATCACATGACCTTCCTCATCTTTTTCTTCATTATTAACGTTCTTTGTTGCATTAATAATTAAATATCCATCTTTTAATTCCATTTGGATATCTTCTTTTTTATATCCAGGAAGTTCCATGTTCAATAAATAATTTCCATCTTTTTCAACGATGTCAGTACGCATACTGTCAACAGAAGAATAATTAAATGGATCTTGGAATAAATCATCAAACATATCATTAAATGCAGGTAGGAATTTCATATATATCGCCTCTTTCTTTAAAAATCAACCCTTGAATACTCAATCTATTGAGTAACGAAATAACTACCCTGTTAGGCCTTCCCTAACTACACTTATATTATATCACTAATTTTAGCACTGTCAACATTTGAGTGCTAAATATTTTACAAATTAAGAAAGCTCCTGTTTTTTAGCATGGATTATGATATGGTATAGGATATGGAGGAGAGAAGATGAAATTAGTTGTTAGTGATATGGATGGAACGCTTATTAATCATCAAAGTGGAATTTCACCAGCTAATTTAAAAGCAATTCAGCAATTACAAGAAAATGGAATTGAATTTGCTATTGCATCAGGTCGTGATTTTTATGGTGTTCGTTCTATCTTAGATCAATATGACATAAGATGTCATGCTATTTTAGGAAATGGTGCTCAATATTGCGATGAAGATGGTCAAGTGATTATGAGTTGCTATTTAAATAAAAGTGTATTTGCTGATATTATTCAAATCTTTGAGAATGCTCATGTTCCTTATATGGTTTTTACAACCAAAGGTTTTTATACAAGATATCAACCAAGTTATGTACAAGAACAGTTTATTGAAAGAGGAATTAAAAGATTTGGAAATCGTAAAGAAGATTATGATAAAAATGGTTCATTTGTAAATTGTCCTTGTAATCTTCTTGAACAATTTAGTGATATTCAAGAGTTTCTACAGAGAGATTTAGATATTATTAAGGTTGAAGCTTTTTCATTGAATGCTAGTGATATTACACCGACTAAAGAGTTATTAGCGCGTATTCCAACAATTTCATATTTATCATCATTTGAGGATAATGTGGAAGTCACAAATGAAAATGCCCAAAAAGGTTTGATTTTACAACAAGTAGCACAGCTTAAAAAGATTGATAAGAAAGATATTGCTGTTTTAGGAGATGGTATGAATGATTTCACTTTATTTCAATTGTTTCCTTATTCATTTGCTCCTAAAAATGCTGATGATACAATTAAATTATTAGCATATCGAGTTGTTGATGAATGTGAAAATGACGGTTTTGCCAAAGCTATTGATATAATTTTAAAAGAGAAAATATAAGGGTAAAAAGTTAAAAAAGGATTAAGAAGGAAACTTAATGAACAAAGAAAAACAATTGATTTTCTATAAATGGTAAGATAAATGAATGATATAGTGTTCATTTATCTTTTTTGACAATTTGTTAATAAATTCTTAAGATATTCACATTATTTATGTAATATAATAGGGAAAAGGGGTGGGAATATGAATGTTTTAGTTGTTGATGATGAAAAAGAAATTGCTGATTTAGTAGAACTCTATTTAAAAAATGAAGGATATCAAGTTTTTAAGTTTTATAATGGAACAGATGCTTTACATTGTGCTTTTCATGAAAATATAGATTTGGCTATCTTAGATATTATGTTGCCAGATATTGATGGTTTAGTAATCTGTCAAAAAATGCGAGAAGCATATACATTTCCTATTATAATGTTAACTGCTAAAGAAACTGAGATTGATAAAATCACTGGTCTAACTATTGGCGCTGATGATTATGTGACAAAACCATTTCGACCATTAGAATTAATGGCTCGTGTGAAAGCTCAATTACGTCGTTATAAGATGATGACACCACAACAAAATGAAAACATCATTACCATAGGAGCTTTAACGATTGATCAAGATAATCATCAATGTTTGTTAAATAACGAAAACTTATCCTTGACCCCAACTGAATTTTCTATTCTCTGGTTACTTTGTGAAAACAAAGGAAAAGTTGTTACTGTTGATCAGATCTTTCAAGATTTATGGGGTGAAAAATATTATACAAATTCAAGTAGTTCAATTATGGTGCATATTCGTCATTTAAGAGAAAAAATGAATGATAGTGCTGAGAATCCAAAATATATTCAAACAGTATGGGGAGTAGGTTATAAAATTGGCTAAGGATTATACACGAAGATTTCAAAAAGAAATATTAAAAAGACATGTTATGATTGCTGTGATATCGATTGTTATTTTATTGTTGATGTATTTTTTTGTAGATCATTTTTATAATGGCGCAGTGATTAATTTTATACAAGAAATATTTGGCTGGGATTTTGCTAATTTTATTTTGAAAAATCAAACTGCTTTTGTTTTTATGACTTTATTAGCTGCACTATTATTAAATTCATTGATTGTAGAAATATATGCAATTCAAAAAATATCACAAGTCTTTTCACAAATGAAAATCTTATTTCAAAAAAATGATCAAAGAATTATTTTGGATGAATCTTTATTTGAATTAGAAAATGATTTAAATGAATTAAAGAAAGAAAGTTTAGAAAATGAGAAAAAAGCTATTCAAGAGGAACAACATAAAGTTGATATGATTGCTTATCTTGCTCATGATATTAAAACTCCATTGGCTTCAGTTATTGGTTATTTATGTTTATTAGATGAAACGAATGATTTACCTGATGAATTACGTCAAAAGTATACCCATATGACATTAGAAAAAGCGTATCGATTAGAAAAATTAATTAATGAATTTTTTGATATTGCAAAATTAAATCAAGCCTACAATCAATTACATCAAGAAGATGTTTGTTTATCTTATTTATTAGAACAGATGAAAGAAGAATTTTATCCTATTCTTTCAGAAAAAAAACAAACAGTTTCTATTGATGTTGAAAATGATTTTATGATATATGCTGATCCTAATAAAATTGCTAGAGTCTTTAATAATATTTTTAAAAATGCTTTTTATTATGGTGATGCTTCTTCAACTATACAAGTTAAAGCATATCATGAGGGGATTTATAGCCATATTTTATTTTCTAATGTAGGGAACACGATTCCAAAAGATAAGCTGAATCGTATTTTTGAACAATTCTATCGTTTAGATGAATCACGTTCTTCAACAACTGGAGGATCAGGCTTAGGGCTTTCAATTGCAAAAATGATTGTTGATTTACATCATGGACATATTAAAGTGACAAGTGAAAATCGTCAAACTGTTTTTGAAGTTATTTTACCACGTCAACCATTTTAAGAAAATCTTAAGAATTTGTTAAACAATTTCCTTACTTTATTGATTATACTAGTGTCTGTAAGGAGATGTGAGTATGAAACGTAAAATCATTGTATTTATCGCAATTATCATTATTCCATTCATTATTTTACTTTTAGACCACTATGTCTTAAAAGAAGATGTACATATGGATGCTGCTTATGACCAATCTGCAGATTGGTCATATATTATGCAACATCAGGATGATATTCCACCTTCATTATTAAAATTAGCAATGCATAATAAAGAAACAATTCCATTTGTTTCACACTATTTACGTCAACCCCAAAACCTTTCTTTAGATTTAAAAACAGATTTAAAATCTCAAGAAATTCCTTTACTTTTACAATGGGATACAAGATGGGGATATCGCAAATATGGGGATGATTTTATAGCTGTGAATGGATGTGGTCCAACATGTTTATCAATGGTTTTAAGTTATTTACAAAACAATGCTTCTTTAAATCCTTATGTGATTGCAAAATATGCTTATCAAAAAGGTTATTATACTCAAGCTGGAACATCGTGGCGATTAATGGATGAAGGAGCAAGATGTTTTGGGGTTAATGCGGGTCAGATGTCCTTAAATGAAGATATGATTAAGCAAGAATTAGAGCAGCATCATCCCATTATTTGTAGTGTGGGACCAGGAATATTTACAACTGAAGGACATTTTATTGTTCTTAGAGAATATAAAAATGGATTGATTTATGTTAATGATCCAAATAGTCGTCAACATAGTCAAAAAGGTTATCGTTTTGATGAAATTAAAAATCAAATTAAGAATTTATGGGTTTATAGTAAGGAAAAGAATAGATGACTATTCTTTTTTTTGATAGAATGGAATGTAGGGGGATGTGATGAGAATGATATTAATTGTAGAAGATGATTTGGGAATCCAAGAAACATTATATGATTTATTAACAATGAAAAATTATGAAGTGAAACAAGCCTATACAATCAAAGAGACACTGAATATAGATATTCATGATATTGAATTAATTATTATGGATATTCAATTACCAGATGGTAATGGTGTGACATTATGTCAACAAATTCGTCAAGTCAGCCAAGTTCCAATTTTGTTTTTAACTGCTAGAACTGATGAAGAAACACTGGTAGAGGCTTTAAATGCTGGTGGCGATGATTACATTAGCAAACCATTTCGTGTCAATGAATTATTAGCGAGAATGCATAGTATTTCACGACGAATTCTTAAAAACAAGGATGTTATTGAAACAAATGATTTATATATTGATATAAAAAAATATCATGTTTTCAAACAACAACAAGAGATTCTCTTAAGTGCTATTGGGTATGAAATCTTATTTTTAATGGTTCAAAATCAAGGCGTGGTTGTGACAAGAGAAAGATTAATCGAATTTATTGAAGAACGTACAGGAAATTATATTGAAGATAATACGGTGAGTGTACATATGAAAAGGTTAAGAGAAAAGTTAGGAACTTATAAAGGAATGGACTATATTGAAACAGTGAGGGGGATTGGGTATCGATGGAGAAGCATTTAAGAAAAAGTCAATCGCTCTATTCAATAGGTTGTATTGTGTTTTTATTAATGATTATGATGATTTCAATAGTGGCTCTTATCACAAAAAATATCTTTTTTTATTATATTATTCTTTGTCTTTCTTTTGTTATAATCATCATCCATTTTAGATATATTCAACATTTAAAAAAATCACTTCTAACTTTAATAGAGATGTGTCAAATGATTATTGAAGAAAAAGCAGAAACCTTTCCGCTTATTGATGGAGAAAGCTATATTGCTGTTTTATCATCTCATCTTCATATCTTAAATATCAGAATGCAGGGGATGTTAGAACGTTTACATCATGAACAAAATCAATTAAAAAACTATATTGAAAATATATCTCATCAAATCAAAACCCCATTAACAGCCATGTTTTTAAAAGAAGATCTTTTATTAGAAATGACTCAAGGGAAACAACATCGAATTGTTGAACAAATTGTTTTTCAAACTCAAAGAATACAAGATTGTATTGAAGATTTATTACAACTTGCTCAACTTGATTCTCATTCTATTGAATATCATAAAAAAGATTATCTTTTTAGTGAGATTATAGATTCTATTCAAGAACAATTATTTCCATTGATGGAAGATAATGATGTTCATTTGAAAATACAAGGAGAAAATCAAATGATTTATTGTGATTTTCAATGGATGAAAGAAGCCATTGAAAATATTTTAAAGAATTGTATTGAACAAAAATCTCATTCATCAATTGATATCACTTGTTTAGAAAAATCATCTTATATGAAAATCATAATTCATGATCATGGAGATGGTTTTATAGAGGAAGATATCCCTCATTTGTTTGAACGTTTTTATCGAAGTGAATATCAATCTCATCAAGGAATAGGAATTGGATTATCGATTTCTCAAGAAATTATTCAAGATCATCATGGAAGTATTTATATCTATAATGATCAAGGTGCTGTTTTTGAAATCCTCTTGCCTCAAAAAGAAACAAAAAATAAATACACAGTCACTATCGAGTAAGAAAAGAAGTTTATATTAGATAGTGAGGAGGGAAAGTGTATGGCACTATTAGAATTAAAAGATGTAAGAAAGAGTTATGGATATGATGAAAATAAGGTTGATGCGATTTCACATATTAATCTTACAATTGAAGAAGGAAGTTTTGTTGCTATTGTGGGAAAGAGTGGGAGTGGAAAATCAACACTTCTTCATGTGATGGGAGGATTAACAAAACCTCAACATGGAGTGGTTTTATTAGAAGGAAATTCTTTATATGATATGAGTGATGATCAACTTTCACGTTATCGTCGTCGCCGTATGGGATTTGTTTTTCAATTCTATAATTTGATTTCAAGTTTAAATGTTATTGAAAATATTGTTTTACCTATTCATTTAGATCATTTAAAAGAAGATCATGAATTTATTGATGAACTTTTGGATTTATTAGGTTTAAAAGAAAAGAAAACGGCTTTTGTCAAAGAACTTTCTGGTGGTCAACAACAACGTGTTGCCATTGCAAGAGCTTTGGCTATGAAACCAGCTATTATTTTGGCCGATGAACCAACAGGAAATCTAGATGCCAAAAGTTCTTTGGAAGTTGTTGAACTGTTAAAATTGTCACAACGTCAATATAAGCAAACTCTCATTTTGGTCACACATGATGATATGATAGCTTCTCAAGCCGATCGTATTATTACGATTAGTGATGGTCAGATTGTGGGTGATACAGATGAAAAATAATTTACTACATCATTTTGCAATTCAAGATTTAAAAACCCATCGTAACGATAGCAAAGTGACTTTGGTCACATTGATTGCTCTTTCATTTGTTATTATGATGATTACCTTTTTAACACCGCTTTTACTCAATTCATATATTTTAAATTCACAAGCAAAACATGGTTATTATGATTATATAAGTTATACACCTTATGATAAAGATGAAATCTTAAAAACACCTATAACTTATCAAAATAAAGAGACTATGTTTAAGGATGCTGATTTTGAGTATGCCCTTGTGGCTGATATCGGATACTCATATGGAGATGATTCCATTCATTATATTGAAGGAAATAAGGATATTTTATCAATTCAATTAAAAGATGGTCATTTTCCTAAAAAAGAAAACGAAGTTGCCATTAAGGAAAGTACCCTAAAGCGTATGGGTTATGATATAAAACTTGACCAAAATATTGAGGTAGCATATCGATATTATCAACCTACATCAGATGGAAACGATGAGTGTTATAATGCAGTGGGACAATGGAAAGTTGTTGGTATCTTACAAGAAAGTGGGGATACAGATATTCTTTTAGGAAAACAAACAACACCACAAAAATATGCTGTTTATATTGATACTTATAAACAAGAAAATATAAGTGTTCATGGAGATATAAGATTAGATAGAGTCTTTGATTTGAATCAAGATATTGGTTCAAAATCTCAACTTAATTTCTTAATTGTGATTGTGGAATTTGTTTTATTTATTGTTGGATGTATTATTGTTTCAGGATTGACAATTGCCTCGTTTGAAAATCGTAAGAATGATTACACTTTATTACGAGGAATTGGTGCAACAAAACGGCAGGTCTATTATATTGTTTTTATCCAAGCCATGTTATTAGCACTTTTATCTATTATAGTTGCAAGTATTGCTTATGTGATTGTTGGAAATATTTTCATTCTTATTGTGGATACAATCATACCATTGCAGTTCAATTGGAATTATTATCTAGGTTGTATTTTTATTATTGTCTTGATGTCTTTGATCAGCTATTTTATGCCAGCTCGTGGAGCAACACGACGTGCATTAAGTGGATCTTTTGAATCAGCGGAATTTCAATATTTCTATTATCGTTATAAAAAACTACATCAAATGCGTCCAATGTATTTAGGGTGGCGTCAATTGGTTAATAATAAGAAACAAATGATATTTAAGATTTTCTTTGTCTTTATAGCATCTTTAATGATGATGTCAATTATTGGAGATTATATTTATGGTATACATTTAACAAAGCAAAGAAATGAATATGTTGAAACATCACAAAATGCAACTTTAATTTATTCACCGATTGTTGATAATACCAATATTCATCCTGATGATTTTAAAACAATGTCTTCTTATGCTAAAGAAGTTATATATACACATAACTTTTTATATTCACCAGAAAATGGTTATCCCCATAAAATCTATTGTCTTGATGAAAATGTAAAAAAACAATTTTCATTACCACAAGATCAAGTATTAAAAACTGGTGAAATTATTGTTAGTCTAGGATTTGATAGAGATAACAATATACAAACTTATTCTTTGGTTGATGGAAATGTTTTTCAAATTGCATACGTATTAAGTAACTATGAAGAAAAATTTATAATTATGTCTAAAGATGATTTTATCAAATATGCAGATGTAAAGCATTATCAAGAAGTTTATCTATCTTTTGATAGTATTGCCCAAAAGAATCAGGCAATCCTTGCTTTTGCAAAAGCTAATCCAAAGATGAGATATAATGTTATTGATAGTTCTTTACAACCACAAAGAGATTATGAATATCAAATGTCAAAAGAATCAGTATTTGATTTTCCAACTTTACGTTTAGCATTGATTGTTGCAACAAGTGTTATTTATATTTATCAATTGTCTTTTGAATTATTAAAACAAAGAGAAACAATCGCAACTTATCAATTATTAGGTTTTAGAAAAATAGAAATATGGAAAATATATATGTATAAGTCTTTGTTCATTGCAAGTCTTGGATTTGTTTTTGCGCTTTATTATCATTTTGCAGATATGTTTATTGAACATGGAGGCAATGGTGGATGGCATATTTTTATGGATCCTATTCCATTGATGGGACAAGTGTTACCAACATTGATACTGATTATAATTTTGATTTCTTTTTCCTTACTTCCGATTTATTCAATTCTCAAAAAAGATGGTTTAGAGAATAAAACAATAAGAGAATAATGAAATTTCTATGTATTTTAAAGAATAGTTTTTGACTATTCTTTTTATATGCTTTAAAATATAGCAAAATGAGGTGTAAATATATGAAAATTTCTGAAATTCTAAAAAATAAAGCAACAATTTCTTTTGAGGTCTTTCCTCCTAAGAATAAAACCGGAGATATTTCTTCGATTTATTATACAATTGATGAACTCGCTAAACTACAACCAGATTTTATCAGTGTGACTTATGGAGCTGGAGGTTCAACCAAAGGAAAAACTGTAGAAATTGCTTCTAAGATAAAAAATGATTATCATATTGAAGCAGTTGCTCACTTAACTTGTATATCATCAACTTCTCAAGAAGTTTTAGATATCTGTCAACAATTAAAAGAACATAACATAGAAAATATTTTATCATTAAGAGGTGATTATCCAAAAGATCCAACATTTGATAAAGAAAATCTTGAGTTTCATTATGCTAAGGATTTAAATGAATTGATTAGCCAAGAATTTCCAAATGATTTCTGTCTTTCTGGGGCATGTTATCCAGAGGTGCATAATGAAGCAGCTTGCTTTGAAGATGATTTAAAAGCATTAAAAGAAAAGGTAGATGCCGGAGCTGAATATTTAATTACTCAAATCTTCTTTGATAACAACTATTATTATAGATTGGTCAAGGAAGCTAGAAAAAGAGGGATTACTGTTCCTATTTTAGCTGGAATCATGCCAATTACCAATTCTAAATCATTACTTCACACAGCTAAGATGTGTGGATGTTCTATTCCATATCAATTATCAACAATGATTGAATCTTATTATGATTATCCTGAAGCAATGAAAGAAATTGGCATTAATTATGCAACCCATCAAATTATTGATTTAATAACAAATGGGGTTGATGGTATTCATATTTATACAATGAATAAACCAGATATTGCAAAAGCCATTTTCAATAACATTCCAACAGTTTTAAAAGAGTTAAATCATGAATAAGAAAACAATATTAAATTATTTAAATTATCAGGGTAATGTTGATGAGAAAACGAATCAATTAATTGATGAATGTATTTTAGAAGTCCAAGAAAAAGCTTATTTTAAAGTAACTCAACAAATCTTCCATTTAACCCATTCACCATTAAAGATTGAAGAGTTAGATCTCATCATCCCGTCATCAGATCTTACTCATTATTTTCAAGATTGTCATAAATGTATGGTCATTGCCTGTACACTGGGTATTGAGATAGATCGTCAAATGAAATATTATGAACATATTGATATGGCAAAAGCTGTTGTGTTTGATGCTGTGAGTAATACGTATTTAGAAGAATGTTGCGATGAGTATGAAAAGACTTTAGATTTAGGTATGCATACTTTTCGTTTTGCTCCAGGATATGGAGATTTACCTTTGGCTTTGAATAAACCATTATCAAGAGTTTTACAAATTGATAAAAAGATAGGTGTGACATTGAGTGCAGGGGGATTGTTTATTCCTATGAAATCAATGCTTGGAATGATTGGACTAGGAAGTCAAAGGGCCAAATCATGTCATTCGTGTATACGAAAAGAGAGTTGTGCATTAAGAAAAGGGGGACAAAGATGTTACGTGATCGATTAAAGAAAGATTTGCTGATTTTTGATGGAGCAATGGGGACACAATTACAAAATGCGGGGTTAAAAGCAGGTGAAATTCCAGAGGTTTATAATATTGAATATCCGGAAATTATTATCGATATTCATGAACGTTATTTGAAAGCGGGAGCTGATTTTATTACAGCGAATACTTTTGGGTGTAATCCTTTAAAAATGAATGATAGTGGATATTGTTATTGTGATTTATTAAAGGCAGCAATCAAAAATGCTAAAATTGCAAGAGAGCGTGTGAATAAAGAGGCTTATATTGTTTTGGATATTGGACCAATTGGACAGTTATTAGAACCACTTGGAACATTATCTTTTGATGAAGCATATGAGATCATTGCTTCACAAGTTTTAATGGTTAAAGATGATGTTGATGTTGTTTTATTGGAGACAATGACGGATTTATATGAAGTCAAAGCAGGGATTTTAGCAGTTAAAGAAAATAGTGATTTACCAGTTTTTGTTACAATGACATTTGAGCAGAATAAAAGAACTTTGACAGGTAGTGATCCCATAACTTTTGTGAATGTTGTTGAAGGTTTGGGTGCAGATGCACTTGGAGTCAATTGTTCATTAGGACCAACTGAATTAAAACCGATTATAGATGAACTTTTAGAAAATACATCACTTCCTATCTTAGTTCAACCAAATGCCGGACTTCCTTGTTTAGAAGATGGACAAACCAAATATCAAATGACAAGTTCAGCATTTGTTGAAGGTATGATGGATTATATGCATCAAGGTGTAAGCATGGTGGGAGGATGTTGTGGAACAACTCCAGAATTTATTGCTGCAATCAAAAAAGTAGCTCCTTGTCATGTTACACCAAGACAAGTTAAGAAATATACCCGTGTGTCAAGTCAAAACCAAACAGTAACTTTTAACGGTCAGGTTGTTGTTTGTGGAGAACGTTTAAATCCAACTGGGAAAAAGAAATTAAAAGCAGCTTTAAAAGAAGAACGCTATGATGAATGTGTTGTTGAAGGCATTAAACAACAACAAGCAGGAGCAGATATTTTAGATGTCAATGTAGGATTACCTGGAATTGATGAGCCTTCAACAATGGTTAAGGTGATTCGTTTATTACAAGAAGTTATCAATTTACCTTTACAAATTGATTCATCTTCACCAGCCGCAATTGAAAAGGCTTGTCGTTATTATAATGGAAAACCATTGATTAATTCAGTGAATGGGAAAGATGAAGTCATGGAAGCTATTTTCCCGATTGTTAAAAAATATGGTGGAGTCGTTATTGGTTTAACTTTAGAAGATGGGATTCCGTTATTGGCTGAAGAACGATTAAAGATTGCAAGAAAAATAATAAACAAGGCAGCTGAATATGGAATAGGTAAAGAAAATATTATCATTGATTGTTTAACATTAACTGCATCAGCTCAACAAAAAGAAGTTCAAGAAACTCTCAAAGCTTTAACTTTAGTTAAACAAGAATTAGGAGTTCATACCGTCTTAGGTGTTTCTAATGTTTCTTTTGGTTTACCTAACCGTCCATTATTAAATCGTACATTCTTAACATTAGCTTTACATTCAGGTTTAGATCTACCGATTATCAATCCTTTAGATCAACAATTAATGGATAGTATTGCCGCTTATAATGTTTTATATAACTTTGATCAGGATAGTTCTCACTATATTGTGATGCAATCCAATGTACAATTAGAAACAGTCAAAAATCCATCAACTTTTACCTTAGAAGATATGATTATTCATGGTTTAAAAGATGAAGTTCAAACAAAGACAAAAGAAGTTCTGCAAACTCATGAGGCAATGGATGTTATTAATCAGATGATTATTCCAGCCTTAAATCAAGTTGGTCAAGACTACGAAACAAATAAAATCTTTTTACCTCAATTAATGCAATCAGCTCAAACAACAAAACTTGCTTTTGAAATAGTTAAATCAACCTTTGCGATAGATAGTCAAACCAAAGGACCTATTATGATGTGTACAGTTGAAGGAGATGTTCATGATATTGGAAAAAATATTGTGAAAGTTGTTTTAGAAAGCTATGGTTATCAAGTTATTGATTTAGGAAAAGATGTCAAAGTTGAAAAGGTTGTTGAAGCATATCATCGTTGTCATCCTAAGATGATTGGATTAAGTGCTTTAATGACAACAACTGTTGTCAATATGAAACGTACTATTGAAGCTTTAAAAGCAATTCCCGTTGATTGTCCAATTTGGGTTGGAGGAGCTGTTTTAACCCAAGAAATTGCTGATGAAATTGGTGCTGATTATTATAGTGAAGATGCCATGGCATCAGTAACATTATTAAATGAGATTTTAAAGGAGGAATAAAAAATGGCATTAAAGACAAGATTAGATACTCAAGATACAGATACTGCAAAGGTAGATATCCCTTTGTTTGCAACTGCACAGGATGCTGTTAAAGATATCAAGGTTGAACAAGCAACAATTAAGGTGCAAGTTCAATCTGAGGAACAAAAAGATGAACGCGAAGATTGATACCAGTGATGTTCAATTAGAAACCAAACGTCTATTGCTGCGTCCTTGGCAAATTACTGATTTAAAAGATTTTAATGAGTATGCTTCACAACCAGGAGTAGGAGAGATGGCTGGTTGGTTAGCTCATCAATCAATGGAAGAATCAAAGCATATTCTTCAAATGTTTATTCAAGAAAAAAAGACTTTTGCGATTGAACTTAAATCAAATCATAAAGTTATTGGTAGCATTGGGATTGAAGAAGATCGTTTAGCTAATGATCCAGCTTTTCAAGATGTTTATGGTCGTGAAATTGGCTATGTCTTAAATCGTGATTATTGGGGTCAAGGAATCATGTGTGAAGCCGTTTTACGTGTGATTGAATATTGTTTTAAAGATTTAGGTTATGATTATCTTTTATGTGGATATTTTTTAAAGAATCATCAATCAGCAAGAGTGAATCAAAAATGTGGTTTTCAATTTCTTCGAAATCAAGATTTTCATACCCGTTTTGATACAATAGAGCCAGGACATTTAAATATTATGTGGAACCAAAAACAACGCATTTAACGTGCGTTGTTTTGAGTTTGTTCTTCTTTTTCTAAGAGTTCCATCCAGCGTTCACTCTTTTCATCAATTTGTTGTTCTAAAGATGATCTTTCTTCAGTTAGTTTTTGAATGGTTTCAAAATCTGAGATTGTATTCATTTGTTCATCAATATCTTTGATTTGTTTTTCTAAGTTTGGGATCAATTCTTCTAAAACTTGTAATTCTTGTTTTTCTTTATAAGAAAGCTTTATCTTATTTTTCTTTTGTTCTTTATAAGTATTTGGATTTGGTGTTTTGGTTTTCTTGGATGAACTTTCTAATTCAATAAATTGACTATAACCACCAATATGATAAGTAATCTGTTGTTGATTAAAGACAAATAATTCATCACAAATACGATCTAAGAAATAACGATCATGAGAAACAGTAATGATAATACCATTAAAGCTATCTAAATAATCTTCTAAAATCTGTAAAGTCATAATATCTAAATCATTCGTTGGTTCATCTAATAATAAGACATTAGGCGCACTCATTAAAATCTTTAATAAATAAAGTCTACGTTTTTCTCCACCAGATAATCTTTCAATTGGGGTATATTGCATTTGTGAATCAAATAAAAATCTTTCACACATTTGTTTAGCACTCAATTGACCATCACTTGTATTTAAAATCTGAGCAGTTTCTTTAATATAATCAATTACTCTCATCTTAGGATCCATATCTTCATGCCCTTGTTTAAAATATCCCATCTTAATTGTATCACCAATAATCACTTGACCACTTGTTGGGGTAATTAAACCAGCAATAATATTTAAAAGCGTTGATTTTCCACAACCATTTCTTCCTAAAATACCAACTCTATCATGTCTTTTAAAATGATAAGAAAAAGGAGCAAACAAAAGTTCTTGATAAGCCATTGATACCTGCTCTAATTCAATTGTCTTTTTTCCTAAACGTGAAGATACACTTAACATTTCTACATTTTGAATCTTTTGGGTATCATTTTGTTGACTTAATTCTTCAAAACGTTTTAAACGATCTTTGCTTTTGGTAGAACGTGCTTGAACCCCAGCACGAACCCACTCTAATTCTTTCTTTAAGAAAAGTTTTCGTTTTCTTTCACTGGCTAGAGTGATTTCTTCACGTTGTTGTTTTAATTCTAAATAATTTGAATAATTTGCTTCATATTCATAGATTTTGCTACAATCTAATTCAAAAATCTTATTTGTTATTCGTTCTAAGAAATAACGATCATGAGTCACCATAAAAATTGCTTTATTAAATTTCATTAAATATTTTTCTAAATATTCAATCATTTCATTATCTAAATGATTGGTTGGTTCATCAAGTAATAATAAATCACAAGGTTTTAACAAAGTAATGGCTAAAGCAACACGTTTTTGTTGACCACCTGATAATTCAGCAATTTTTTGTTCATGATTAATAATTCCAAATTTATTTAAAATCGCTTTTACTTCATATTCTTCAACATCATGACCAACATATTCATAAACTTGTTTAAGAACAGTCAGTTCATTTTGAAAATCTGGATTTTGGGGTAAATAGCTAATACGGATATCTTTTTTTCTTAATATTTCACCTTGATAATCATCAATTTGAGCAATCATTTTTAATAAAGTAGATTTTCCAGTTCCGTTAATACCAATCAATGCAACTTTATCTTGTTCATTGATAGTAAAAGAAACATCATCTACAATACATTTTAAATTATTATATTTTGTTAAATGAGTCGCAGTTATTAACATAGTCGTCCTCCTTTTCCTATTTATTTTATCATGACTTTTATTTTTGTAAACATAAGTTTGTGTTATAATGAGGAAAAGATGTGGATTGAAAGAATAAGGAGAGGTATATGAAAAAATTATTTCTTAAAATTTTACTTGTTTATAGCATCGGTTGGTTTGTTATTTTACCTGTTTATGCAAGAGCAGGTGGAGGTAATGGTGGAGATAGTGGAAGTAGTAGTGGAAATGGTTATAGCTATTATGAATATCATGATTATTCTAATGGTTCATCATCTTCACATATTGATTCGATTATTCTTGTTGGAGTTGGGGGCTTTTTACTATTTGGGGGAATTATGAATGCCTTCAATAAAAATAAGCAAAATGTTGTAAAAAGCCATATGTGGGAAAAAGCTCAGCAGGTTGATGCATTTTGGGATGAACATATTTTAAGTGATAAGATTTCAAAAAGTTATTTTACAATTCAGCAAGCTTGGAGTGATCAAAATATACAATTGTTGAAATTGTATTTAACCCCATCATTATGGAAAGAATGGGAATTAAAGATTCAAAATCAGATTGATAAAGGTGAAAGAAATCTTTTAACAGATGTTGCTTTGCTTGATTTTTCTATTACTGATATTTTGTTAGAAGAAGAAAGTTTTTATGTTTATATAAGAGGCAAGATGAATGATAGAACGATTGATAAAAATAATCAGGTGATTGAATTTCATGATCAAGAATTTATAGAATATTGGAAGTTTAAACGCGTAGATGAAAATATTCTGTTAGATGAGATACGACAAAAAGATGAGTATATTGCCTTATAATAAAGGAGCGTTATGAAGATTATTGTTTTTATATTAAAGATTCCATTTTATTTTATGAAAGGAATTGTTAAGATTATTGGCTTTGTATTAAAACATGTATTTGGGTTTCTATTTGGCTGGATTCCGGATTTTGATGAAAGAATGAGCGGTGAGGAATTTGAAGAATATGTACAAGCCATTTTACAAAGAAATGGTTATAAGCATGTTACTTTAACGAAAAAAAGTGGTGATTATGGGGTTGATATTATTGCTGAGTATAAGGGTGAAAGTTATGCGATTCAGTGTAAGAAATATGCAAAACCAGTAGGTGTTTCTGCTGTTCAGCAAGCTTATTCTGGATGTCAATATTATGAATGTGATCATGCTGTTGTAGTTACAAATCATCGTTTTACTCATCAAGCAGTGACACTTGCAAGTAATAATGAAGTTGAATTGTGGGATGGAGATGATTTGAAAAAATTGAAAAAGAAAGCGAATCGTCATTCGTTATTTCATCGTCATACAATTGATGAACAAGAGGAGCATCTTTATCAAAATGTTTTAGAAGTTTTATTAGATGCAAGTTATGCTTCTATTCCTTTATTAGTTGAAAAACTTCATTATAGTGAAGAAAAAGCAAAATATATATTAGAAGATTTAGAATATTATGATTTGATTTCTCAGGCAGATGATTTTGGTGTAAGAGATTTATATTTTTTAACTTTAGAAGAAGCTTATGGACAACTTGAATGATAGTTGTCCTGTTTTATTAATAACAACTGTTGCATATTTGATAAAACGATATATAATATGTCTTATGAAAGCGATAACAAATTTGGGCGGGGTGTTTGAGTTTTCTTAAAAAGGAAAGGAAAAGACAATTATGAAAAAACAAAGAAAGTTAAAAGTTTCTTTAGCTTTACTTATGGCCCTTGCCCTTATTGGTGGAAATATTGTAAGTGGTCGTGCACTAGGTGTAACAACAGAGCATGATTTAGTAAAGTTAAAAAACAATGATCAACAAAACCTCATTGTTGATGGTTCATTTGAAGATGGACATAAACAATGGAAAACAACTGGAACAGGTACATTTACTAATTATGATGGAGCAGCTGCTAGTGGTGCATGGTGTGGATTATTACCATCTGATTCTAATAATGCTTGTGTTTACCAAGTTGTTAATGTTAAAAAGAACACAGATTATATTGCTAAGGCAAAAATTCTTCTCGCATCTGAAGATGCATCAATGTTTTTTAATGTAAAGACACCGGATGTTTCAAAGTTAATTAATCAAGAGGCTGAAAAAACTGTAACATGTCCTACAGGTCAAGCCTGGAAATATCAAGATGTTGAATTAACATTTAATACTGGTGATTATTCTCAAATATCACTTTGTGCAATGAAATGGACTGAAAGTACAGATGATGCAATTTATCATGGTCAAGTTTATGTTGATGATGTTTCATTAGTTGAGAAAAATCCAACACCAATTGATGATAATTATAATATTATCTGGGCTGATGATTTTAATTCAAATCAGTTAGATCATAGCAAATGGGGTTATGAATTAGGTTGTGTACGTGGTAATGAACAAGAACATTATGTTAATGATAAAGAAAATGTCTATTTAAAAGATGGTCATTTGGTATTAAAAGCAACTGATCGTGCTAAAGAAGATCAATACATAAATCCTCGTGGTGGACGTAAAGTTATTTATAATTCAGGAAGTGTAAGAACCCATGGGAAACAGGAGTTCTTATATGGAAGAATTGAAATGCGTGCTAAATTACCTAAGGGACAAGGCGTATTCCCTGCATTTTGGACTTTAGGATCAGATTTCGTATTAGATGGTGATATCAATTCTAAGCAAGGTTACGGTTGGGCCCGTTGTGGAGAAATTGATATCATGGAATTAATTGGACAAGCCAAAGATGGTAGCTATGGTAATAGAACAGTTTACCAAACAGCACATACTGATGCTAATCGTATTACTGAAACAAAACTAGCTGGAACTGCTTATACAATTGATGAAGATTTCAACAATCAATATCATATTTTTGGTATCAATTGGTCACCTAATAAGTTAGAGTGGTATGTTGATGATCAAATTGTAGAAAGTGTTGATTATAGTCATTTACCAGTAGCTCAAAAAGCTTTAAATAAGCCACAATATATTCAAATGAATTTAGCAATGGGTGGAAATTGGCCTGGCGATGCAGCTACTGATTTAGCAGGTAGTGAATTTGATATTGATTATGTATATTATGGTCAAAATAAAGAACAAAAAGCCGCTGCTGATGCTTATTATCAAGACGCTCCAAAAATGAGTGGTTTAGAAAATATAACAATGATGGAAGGCGACATTCCTAATTTATTAAAGAATATTTCAGTTACTGAAGGTTATTATGTTGATTTTTCAATTGATGACGAATATATGTTCAAATCTACAGGTGGCAAAACTGAATGTTCATTAAGATGTTCAGGTCAAGATGATAAAGCAAAATTAGCTCAATTACCTGTTGGCCAATACAATATTCATTATACAGCAATTCCTAATGATGTAGAATTTGAATCTGATCAATGGGATCCTAATGTGCTTGTTCCTTTGGCTGAAAAAGCATATAAAATGAATCGTAGAAGTATGATTTTAACAGTAACAGACCGTACTTTCCCAAGTGATTTTTCATTAATAGGGGAAAAAGGTAAAACGTTATCAACAGTTGCTTTACCTGATGGTTGGAGCTGGGATAAACCAGAAACAATTTTAGAAGATGAAGATAGTGTTTATCCTGTTACTTTTGTCAATGGTGATTATAAAAAGACTCTCAATGTTCAAGTTAAATTCAAAGAAATTGTTGATACAACTCAATTACAAACAGCCATCAAAGATGCTCAAGAGGTATTGACACATAAAGGTGATTATACACAAGAATCTATTGCACAGTTACAAAAAGAGTTAGAAGCTGCACAATCATTATTAACAAGTAATCCTACTCAAAAACAAATTGATGATATGTATAACCAATTACAAACAACTTTGAATCAATTAGTTAAAGTAACTGTGGTGCCAACACCAGACAATAACAATAAAGAACCAACAAACCATGAACAAACAAATCAAAATCAAGCAACTCCAGATAAGACTGTTCAAACAGCTGATCAAAATGATTTTATTGTTTATGGAGTCATTATGACACTCACAGCTGCAGCATTTCTTTTTCTTAAAAAAGAAAAACAATTACATTAAAATATAAAAATAAGCTGTAATGAAATAACTTGAAATTGTTATTTCATTCAGCTTTTTGATTTTATATGATAAATAATTTAAAAACCATCGTTCTTAATGTATAGATAAAACATATTATATTGATTTAAAGCTTAAAGTTGATGAGTTAAGATTTTTAAATCATCAAAGAACTTTTTAACCTAAAATGATTTTTATATAAGCTTAATAACAGACTCATTTATTTTACAAGGGAGTTTGTAAAATAGTTAATATTTATGATTTTAGAAAAATTTATGAACAACTGAAAAATCAATTGTCCATTTTATATTTTTGAATAATAGATATAATGTCATTTCCAAACTTTTCACATTTTATATCAGCAAATCCATTAATTTTCTTAAGCTCATCAATAGTAACAGGTAATAATTTTATTAAATTTTCCATTTGTTGATTAGTAAAAATAAAATATGGTTTATAATTATTTTCTTGGCTTGTTTTTAATCTATATTTCTTTAAATCTTGACGGAGATCATCTGAAAAATCATAGTCCTTTTGGGGTGATTCATTAATGATTGTTATGGGATTTTCTATGTGATGCGCAATAAACCAGTTTGATAAATCAATTAAATCTTGTTCAGTATAGACATTGTCATTGTTTTTTGTTGTTTCTTGGATATAATGAATTAATTGGTCAGCTTTAATCACCTGTTTTTTGACGTCTTTTTTTGCATATTTATTATTTAAAATTGAACGAGGATTTGCTAAAACAACAAGTGATTGATAATTATCATAAAAATATTTTTCAAATATTTTTTTAGATAACATACCTTTTTCTTTTCCACGCATTTGTTTAATTAATTCAAGATGTCGGTTATTTTGAGTAATTGGAGAATAAATTCCTTCTTTGATTTTCTTTCCATTTAATGTATATTCTCTAGTAAAGTTATTGTTATTGTCAATTGTAATTGTACCTATAAGATTTTTACATTCAATTACAAATATTTTTTTTCTTGTCATAATAATATAATCAATTTGAGCAGATAAGCCTTCATCTTCTAAATAAACATCATGAAGAACATACATTGGAATATGACTATTCTCAAGTTCGAAATGAATGTTTTTTTCTCCTTCTATACCAAAAGATATTAGTTTCGCTTTTTTCTCTAATTGGGAATCTTTCGTGTATTTTAAAATATCATTGATTTGTTGGAGTTCTTTATTTGCTCTTAAAGATTCTTTGAAAAAAACTGGTCCTTTAAAATTATTTTTTTGAAATAAACTCATGATAATACTTGTCCCCCTTGTTCATTTATAATTATATCATTCTTCTATTAATAATAGGTAGAATTTTAATGTCATGTAAAAAAAGTTCCTAATTAGAACTTTTTTGATATGAGATTAAAAAAGCAAAAACAATTAATAAAGCAAAACCAGCTGCTATTAAAATAGGATAAACAAGTAATAAATGAGGTTGAATAATCATTGGTAAAATAGTAATTGCTCCAACAGGTGGGAAAAAGATTTGAAAATAATAAATGAAAAAGAGTAATAAAGCTGTAGCTATAACAGCAGGAATGATTACTGAAAAGTGACATTGAATATTTAAGAAATATCTCAAATAAGCACTGATAAAAGCCATAGAGATAGTTAAAAAATAAAGACGAGGGGCTTGACTTCTTAATTTTTGGTGATTACCACTTAATTCATAGAAGGCAACAATGAGTGGTGGGGCAATAAGCAAGCGGATATCTAAACGTAAGGCTAACATACCTAAAGCTCCAACAACGAATAATCTTTTACAAAAAAGAATGAGTTCATGACGATAATCAAATGTGACAGGTTGATAGTGATAATCATGGATATAATGCTTTTTTTGTAATTGTTTTTGTATAACAATAATAATGATAGACATTATTGTTGCGGATAAAGGATATATCCAAGTGTCAGTATTTAATAATAATGGTAGAATACAAGCAGAAATAAGAGGGGCAAAGGTTGTTTTAGAAAGAATAAGTCCCATTTGGCATAGTGTAAATCCAATGACAACTTTTATAAATAATGATACATGGAGATATTTGACCATCAAAACACCAATAACGGCATAGATCATAATAAGTAAAACAAGTTTCAAAGATGATGTTTTCCATACTTGTTTTGGAGCTAATAAAGATCCAATAGCTAAAGCTGTTATTTCAGGGAATATAATTTCTGGATTATTAAGGAGTTGAGATGTTCCAACCATAATGAGGACAATTGTAAATGTTAAAAAATATGGTAATAATTGTCTGTTTTTCATAAAATCACCCTTTCAGTGGTTTTTATTCTAACATGTTCATATAAAATTGCAATCATGTTTTTTTATTATCGTGATAAAAAAATAAAAATTTATAGCAAATATAGGGTATATTTGTTATAATGTGTCTGCTGTCTAAATATCAATGTTTGTACATTAAAACAATTTATATGTATTACATTGATTTTTTCACGGTTGGTATTGTGGTTATAAAATATAAAAGAAGGAGGCTTTTAGAATGTCAGATTCTAAAAAAATTGTTTGGTATAACCTGGCGTTTATGGCATTTTCAACTGTATGGGGATTTGGAAATGTTTTAAATGGTTATATTTACTTTAATGGTATTCAGGTTATCTTTAGCTGGATTCTTATGTTTGCCTTATACTTCGTTCCTTATGCTTTAATGGTCGGGGAATTAGGTTCAGCATTTAAGAATGCCGGTGGTGGTGTAAGTTCTTGGATTCATGAAACAATGGGACCAAAATTAGCATATTATGCTGGATGGACTTATTGGGCATGTCATATTACTTACATTGCTAGTAAAGGAAGCGGTGGTTTGAAAGCCTTAAGTTGGATGGTTTTCCAAAATGGAACAACTTTTTCATCTTTTGGAACAAGACCAATCCAATTTGCGACGTTAGCTATTTTCTTATTTTTCTGTTGGGTTGCAAGTCGTGGTTTAAATCCTTTAAAGAAATTAGCAACACTTGCTGGAACAAGTATGTTCGTGATGTCTATTTTATATATCATCATGATGTTTGCTGCACCAGCTATTAATCCAAATGGTGGATATTTACATATGGATTTTAGTTTGAAAAACTTAATTCCACAATTTAATATGGGATATTTTACATCTTTATCTATTTTAGTTTTTGCAGTTGGTGGATGTGAAAAGATTTCTCCTTATGTTAATAAGGTAGAAAATCCTTCAAAAGGATTCCCTAAAGGAATGATTGCTTTAGCAATCATGGTTATGGTTTGTGCAATTTTGGGTACAATAGCAATGGGTATGATGTTTGATCCTGCTGATATTGCGGCAAACTTTGATGCTTATAATGCTAATGGTTCTTATTGGGCATTCCAAAAACTTGGTCAATACTATGGAATGGGTAATGCTTTAATGATTATCTATGCTGCATGTAATGCAATTGGACAATTCTCAACACTTGTTATTAGTATTGATGCACCACTTAGAATGTTATTAGATAGTGAAGATGCACGTCAATTCATTCCTACAAAATTATTAAAGAAAAACAAATATGGTGCTTATGTTAATGGTATTTGGATGATTGTATTCTTATCAGGAGCTATCATTTTAATTCAAGCTTTAGTTCCAAGTGCTGATGCCGTTTTAACACAATTAACAAAATTAAATTCAGTAACAATGCCAATGCGTTATTTATGGGTGTTTGCTGCTTATATTGCTTTACGTAAAGCAAAAGATAAATTTAATCCAGAATATAAATTTGTTAAGAATCAAGGTATTGCATTAACTGCTGGAGCTTGGTGCTTTATTGTTACTGCAGCTTGTTGTTTACTTGGTATGTATAAAGAAGGAGATATGTTTACGACTGCTTTAAACGTTATTACTCCAATTGTTTTAGTTGGATTAGGTTTAATTATGCCAGCTATTAGAAAACGAGAAAATTCAAATTCTGTTAGTGAATAACAAAAACAACATATCCTTTTGGTAATCCAGAAGGATATGTTATAATATACGCGTATATATGGAGGTATGGTGTATGTATAAAGAAATATCAAAAGAATTGGTATCTTTTATTCAAAAAAGTCCAACTGCATTTCATGCTGTTGAACAAATGAGAAGTCTTTTAAAAGACAATGGTTATGAAGAATTATTAGAAGGAAAAAAATGGCATATTGAACCTGGTCATCGTTATTTTGTTACAAGAAATAATTCAAGTATTATTGCTTTAAATCTTGGAACACAATTAGATAACTATAGTTTTAATGTGGCTGCATCTCATAGTGATTCGCCTACTTTTAAATTAAAAGAGAATGCTGAATTAGAAGTGAGAGGTAAGTATACACAATTAAATACTGAAGGATATGGTGGAATGTTATGTGCAACTTGGTTTGATCGTCCACTATCTATTGCTGGTCGTGTTTTAGTGAAAGAAGGAGATTCTTATATTACACGTTTATTAAAGATTGATAGAGATTTAGTATTGATTCCAAATGTTGCAATTCATATGAATAGAGCTGTTAATGATGGTTTTGCTTATAATAAGCAAGTTGATTTATTACCATTGTTTGGTGGAACTGAAACAAAAGCTGGAGATTTAAAAGCTTTAATTGCTAAAGAGTTAAATGTAAATGAAGAAGATATTTGTGGTGAAGATTTATATTTATATAATCGTATGAGTCCATCTATTTGGGGAGCACATGAAGAATTTATTTCATCACCACAATTAGATGATTTACAATGTGCATTTACATCTTTACAAGGTTTCTTAAAAGGATCAAATGATCAATCTATTAATGTTTTTGCTTGTTTTGATAATGAAGAAGTTGGTTCTGGTACAAAACAAGGAGCTGCTTCAACTTTCTTATATGATGTTTTACATCGTATTAACAATGCTTTAGGGAAAGATGATGAAGATTATTATCGTGCTTTAGCTGCAAGTTTCATGTTAAGTGCTGATAATGCTCATGCTGTGCATCCAAATCATCCAGAAAAAACAGATGTCAATAATTGTGTTTATATGAATGAAGGTGTGGTTGTGAAATCACATGCTGGTCAAAAATATACAAGTGATGGTGTAAGTATTGCTGTTTTTAAAGGTATTTGTGAAAAAGCAGGGGTACCTGTTCAATTCTTTGCGAATCGTTCTGATGTTGTTGGTGGAAGTACTTTAGGAAATATTGCTATGGCACAAGTATCAATGAATAGTGTTGATATTGGATTACCACAACTTGCTATGCATTCTTCTTATGAAACTGTTGGTATTAAAGATACTTATTATATGATTCAAGTGATGGAAGAATTCTTTAATAGTCATATTGAAGAAACAAGTGCACATGAATTAAAGGTTACTCGCTAATGAAAAAAGAAAAAGCAAATGATCTTTTCTATGAGAATAGTTTGAAAGTTAAATTATTGAGTAAGGATTGTTTTGAAATTTATCAAGATGTTGAAAAGTATGTTTTTCTTCATCAAAAAGATATTGTGAAGGCTAATATTATTTTATCAGCGGTATTAGATCAATTAAATGATGAAAATCAAAAAATAAATTTAACTAAAGGAATTAAAAGTTATGTTTCTCAAGTAGAAAAATCTTTAAATATGAAGGAAAAAATACAAGTCATTAAAAAGCAAAGTATAGATAAGTTTACGATTGCTGGATTATGGGAAACAATGGCTGGTTATATTGTTTTGTTATTTTGTAAGGAACTTTTAACAAGTCATTATTTGATTAACTTTTCGATTGATTTATTAGTTGGAGTGGTTGCTTTCTATATCGCTATTCATAATGTGAGAAATCAATTTCAACTTTTAAAGAGATTTCAAATGCCAAAGAAAATCTCTATCATGATAGGGGTCACTTTCTTAGTTGGATTTATAAGTGCAATATTAGGTGCAAAGAGTCCCTTTGATGTTTCTTTTTTGATATTGGTTATTGGTTATATCACAAGTAAAAAGATGTTTGAAAGAGAGTTAAGTTAAAAAAAACAGTTCATTTTGAAATGAACTGTTTTTAATAATAACAAACAACTGGTGTACCTACTTTAACCATATCATAAAGTGAGGCAGCAATTCCAAGAGGAAGATTGACACATCCATGAGATCCTCTTGTATAATAAAGATTTCCACCAAACTTACGTTGCCAAGTTGCATCATGTAGACCAATTCCACCATTAAAGGCCATCCAGTAAGCAACTGGTGTTTCATATTCAGGTTTTCCATCGGGTTGCATTTCACCAATCAAAGTACGATTGCGTTGCATAAAGTAAATGTAATATGTTCCCCCGGGAGTACGTTTTTTAGGATCTGTTGGAACTCCTGTAATAACATCGGATTCTAAAACAACTTTTCCATTACGAATATACCACATATGTTGTTTCGTCATATCAATTTCTACGAATGTATGACCAATTCCCCCATTTTCATAACTTTGTTGAACACCAGTCACAACGGGTGTTCTTTTTCCATTCTTTTGATTTTGAATATCTTTTAGTAATCCCTCAACTTCTTTACTTTGGTTCAACTTATAACCATAATTACCACCACTTACTGTTCTTGTTCCATTAGCACCTTTAAAAGTTTTAGCTTTAGAAATAATATTGATTTTAGAAGCTAACTCTTTAACAAAAGTTGTTGCTTGTTTTTTAAATTCATCTTCATTGTAGTAGTAATTTCCACTCTCATCAATAGATAACCAAGTCATCAAAGTATTTCCATCTAAGACAACATCACCCTTTGTTGTCTGATAAGTAATGGATGCATGGCAATATTTTTGAGCTGCTTCATATAATTTTTTTAATTTTTCATCATCATCAGTTACTTTTGGTTCATCATAACCCTTAACTTTTTTTACATCTAATGTCTTTTTTTGATTTGCAAAAGCATCAATAACAGCTTGAGCTAATCTTTCTTGATTAATCTTTGTACCAAAGACTTCCTTTTGAATAGAAAATTCATGATTCTTATATTCAACCTTTGCATCTACTGGTTTTTCTTGTTTGCAATCAACATGTTTTAAAGAAGAAATAGTTTGATTTAATTGATCTTGATTAATTTTTAAGAGATTATTTAATTCAATTTGTGTTTGATGAAAATAATGTGTAAACCATAAAAAGATATTTTGATTTTTTAATGATTTTTCAATATCATTATCTCTATTAAAAGTCATTCCACTATCTTTTTGAACTAATGTTTCTTTTTGTTGATCAATAAAAGTTAATTCTAATGTTTGATTGACTAACACATCAGCAACTTTATCATTTGCTTTTTGGCTAGATAATCCTGAAACATCAATACCATTAATTGATGTTTTAGCCATGAATTTATCATGATAATAAAAACATCCAAAAGCATAAATACCAACAATCAATATACCTATAACAATAAGTGCTTTTTGATGATATTGTTTTTTTAAACGAATATGCTTTTTGGTTTTTTTGTTTTGATCTATTTTTTGAACTTGTTTTTCATTCATTATAAGGAACCTCTCAATTTCACTATGTTTCATAAGAAGTATAGGTACTTTTACTTGAAAAGTCAAGTTATCTAACCAGCTAATTAAAACTTTAAAGATAAATTACTATTGTCTTTGTCATATTATTCATCATTATAGAAGCATGTGTCTATATTTCTATAGAAATGATGTTGATTATATATTAGAGTATACAAGAAAAACATTAGAGAAAATCGGAGTTGATGGTATTGTCTTAGCTGACATGAATAAAAAACCTGTCACAATTTTACCAAAACTTTTTGAATATGCTTTCTATGCTCATCATAAACGTATTAAAAAAGCAGAAGTTGAAGAAATCTTCCACTTATTCACAAATAAAAATGAGATGTACAACAAGTTATCTGAAATGGCTACTGATACTCTCAATACTTTATTTGAGGAGGACTCCTCAAAAAACGCAATCAGCTGGAAAGCGAGTTTTTAGACACCAAAAATTCACTTTCCAACAAAACTTATACACAAATATTTAAAGAAGTCTTTCCCTTTTATTTATTTATTGGTATGAGTTATGATGAATTCTATCTCCAAGATGTAGAACTAACAAAGTTCTACAGACAAGCTTATGAAATGAAAGAAGATCAAAAAAACTCACAGTTATGGTTACAAGGAATGTATGTTTATGATGCCATTTCTACGTCACTATATAATGTATTTTACCGAAAATCAGGGCAACAAGCAACGTCATATCCATCAAAACCATACCCATTAACAGATAAACAAAAAGAGGTAGACCAACAGTTAACTATTGAGGAGGAACAAGCCAAGGCAAAGGTTTGGATGAATACTCTTGTTAATGGTTATGAATAATGTAAAACACCACATTCGTGGTGTTTTCTACTTATTCTTTATCTCTGTCAATAATTCTATAATTTGTTGATTTTGTTCTTTTATTTCTAAAAGACGTCTAATAATCATAAAATTCTGAGTGTACATAGCTAAAGTAGGCGCTGTAACACTACTAGTATTACGCATACTATGAAAACCGCTTTTTAAAAGAATACTGTCAAACATTTCTTTAATAGCATCTTTTTCAATATCATCTAGATTTTCAAGACCCAATAAATTAATTTTTTCTTCTTCACTTAAATTTTTATCAAACATCACAATTCCTCGCTTTCTTATATATTTATTTTATATGAGAAAAGAAATGAAAACAATGGAAATAATATCTATATGTATTTAAAAATATTAAACCTAAAAATCATATCTTAATTTGTCTATTATATTGTAAAATAGAGCAGATTTTTATCTTTATTTAAGCTTATCCTATAATATTATTATAATCACTATAACTATTAAAGAAATTTCAAAAAGTATTTTTATAGAATAAAGCACTATAATTATGGGAGCTACTTATTTGTTTTTTATTTCAGTAAGTAACTCAATAACTTTATTGTTCTGCTCAATGATTTGATTGTTTTGTTCTTGAAAATTAAGGAGTTGTTTTAAAAGTAGATAATTTTGTGTATAGCAAGCAGCGTTATAAATTGTATCTATAGTATATGCAACTTTTTCATTTTTTTTATAATCTTTTAAATTTTTGTACATTCTAAAAACAGCTATTTGATCACTTTCATCTAGTTTTTCCAAACCGTATTCCCTAATCATATTTTCCATATCATTATTTTGTTCGATCATCTTTAAATTCCTCGCTTTCTTATAGAATAATTATATCCTATAAGAAAAATATATACAATAAAATAACATATAGAAAACACCACTTGTGTGGTGCTTACTTATCTTTAATTTCTTTTAGTAAATCAATAATTTGTTGGTGTTGTTCAACAGTTTTATTGTTCTGCTCAATGATTTGTTCGTTTTGACTTATTAGTTCTTTATTTTGTTTATCTATGTTTTTTAAATAATCTAATTTACTATTCGATTCTAAAATATATTTTAATAGAACTAACAAAATTCTACTATGATAGTGTAACTCAACTCTACTAGAAATTTCATTAGGCATTTTTAAAAGTGGAGGAGTAAAAAAATTATCTATCGTTGAATCAATCAAAGGTAATAAAAGGGCAATTTTTTCATCAAATGTAAGGTTTTCTAATTCAAAGATATCTAATAATTGGTTAACCTTTTCTTCATTTTGTAAATAATATTCTTCTTTAGTGATTTTCTTTTTCATGTTATTTCTCCTTAAGTTTATTTTGACTATTAATAAGTAATATTATAATACATTATTAATTATATAGTAAAATGCTTTATGGGCAATATAATAACTATTTAGTTTTGTTCAATGAATTTGTTATTGTGGTATTAAAAAGTGTTTTTTTATAATGCAATTCATATATATAAATAATATAGGAATTTTATAGATATAAATATAGGCAAAAAGGTTGCTTTATTGTCATCATTCAATGAATAAATGAAAATATTAAGGTATTATGTTTGAAATAAGTGAGTAATTGAAAAGATAAGAAAGAAATGTTTTTAAACAAGTTTTTTTGCGTTCTGATTAGAAATTGTGTATGATGAAGTTAAGAGGGTGTGAAAAAAGATGGAGTCAGGAAGATTATTTGAAATTCTTTATTATTTAATGGAAAATAAACAAACGACAGCTAAACAATTAGCAGATAAATTTGAAGTTTCAACGAGGACAATCTATCGTGATTTAGATAAATTATTAGTTGCTGGAATTCCAATTATAACAAAACAGGGTGTAGATGGAGGAGTGTCTCTTGATGAAAACTTTGTATTTGATAAATCTTTGTTAGATGAATCACAACAAGAGCAAATCTTATTAGCATTATCTAGTCTATCTTCATTACATGTTAGTGAATATCAGGAACTATTAAAACATATGCAGACAATCTTTCAAAAAGAAAGTGAAGAATGGTTAGATGTTAATTTTTCTTCGTGGCATCAAGATCAAGAAATGAATGAAAAGTTTTCACAACTAAAAGATGCTATTTTAAAACATTTAAGGATTACTTTTCATTATATCAATGCTCAAGGGCAGAAAAGTCATCGTGATGTTTTTCCAATTAAACTTTTTTATAAAAACAATGCTTGGTATTTATATGGTTATGAAGTTAAAAAAGCTGATTATCGGACTTATAAGCTAACTCGTATTCAACAATTAGTGATTAAAGATGAACAATTTGATAGATCTGCTTTCTATAAAGAACCACATTTAACATATGAAGAAAATCAAACAAAAATAGATGTAGTATTAAAGTTTCAAAAATATTTAGGAAGTTTTGTTTATGATCAATTTTCTGATCAAGATATTCAAGAAAAAGAAGATGGATATTGGATTCATACATCAATGCCATATCATCCATGGTTTTTATCTTTTCTTTTATCTTTTGGTAGTGGTGTAGAAATTATTGAACCTCATTCATTAAGAGAAGAAATGTTACATGAAATACATACATTATTAAAAATATATGGATAAACATGACAGAGGGTGTCATGTTTATTTTGGTATAATATATACAGTAAAGGAGAATCGTATGGAAACAATAACATTAACATTAGATAATATTGAAAAAGAACATATTTGTTGTGCAATGTCTGCTAAAGATAATCAAGCAACTTCAAAAAAAGAGTGGTTAAAAGAAAGAATACAAGAAGGATTGGTTTTTACAAAGTTAAATGAGAGAGGGAAGTGTTTTATTGAATATATTCCAATTGAAAAAGCTTGGATTCATTTAACAGGAAAGGATTATATGTATATCAATTGTTTATGGGTATCGGGGAAATTTCAAGGTCATGGATATGCAAAAGAATTGTTAAAGAAATGTATTTTGGATAGTCAAGCTAAAGGAAAGAAAGGATTAGTGATTTTATCTTCACCAAAGAAAAAGTCTTTTTTAATGGATTATGATTTTTTAATTAAACAAGGGTTTTATAGTGTTGATAAGTGGAATGAAGAATATGAGTTGCTGTTTTATCCTTTTGAGGATGGTCAACCAGCACCAAAGTTTATGATTGAAGACGTTAAAGAAGATGGGTTGGTTTTGTATTATACACATCAATGTCCATTTAATATTAAATATGTTCAAGAAATTAAGGAGTATTGTATAAAGCAAAATATCCCTTTGACGATACATCATCTACAAACAAGAGAACAAGCCTTACAGGCACCAACACCTATGACAACCTATAGTTTATTTTATCAAAAGAAGTTTATGACAAGAGAAGTTTTGAATGTAAGAAAATTAGAAAAGATATGGAGTGAGATACATGAATAAATTAGATTATAAAAAAGAGTATAAAGATTTGTATATGCCTAAGACAAAACCAGTATTCATTGATGTTCCCCCTATTCATTATGTCATGGTAGAGGGGAAAGGTGATCCAAATACATCTTTAGAATATAAAGAAGCTATAGGTATTTTATATGCTATTTCATATACAATTAAAATGAGTAAAATGAGTGGAAATCAACCCGATGGTTATTTTGAATATGTTGTTCCACCATTAGAAGGATTGTGGTTTGGTGATGAAGGATATTTTGATGGTCAAAGAATTGTTGATAAAAATATGTTTCATTGGTATTCAATGATTCGACTTCCTGAGTTTGTAACTGAAGAATATTTTGAACAAGTGAAAGCAGAAGTTCAAAAGAAAAAGCCTGAACTGAATGTTGGTTTGGCTCAGTATTTAACGTATCATGAAGGATTATGTGTTCAAATTATGCATAAAGGTTCTTATGATGAAGAAGTCACAAGTGTTCAGAAAATGAATGAATTTATTGAAGAACAAGGATATGTTAATGATTTAAAAGAAGATTCTTTGCGTTATCACCATGAAATTTATTTAAGTGATCCTCGCAAGACAAAAGTTGAAAATCTAAAAACTGTCATTCGTCATCCAATTAAGAAAAAATCATAATGCATATTGATTGAAAAATCTTGAAATCCTATTATACTAATAGCCAATAGGAGGTATGAAATTTATGGTAAATATGCAAAAAGTTGCAGTGATTGGTTGTGGGTTTGTAGGAGCAACTTCAGCTTTTAGTTTAATTCAAACAGGTTTATTTTCAGAAATGGTTTTAATTGATGCAAATCATCAAAAGGCTGAAGGTGAAGCTATGGATTTAAGTCATGGGAGTGCTTATTTAACACCTATGAATATTTATGCTGGGGGTTATGATGATATCGTAGATGCAGGATTAATTGTCATTACTGCCGGAGCAAATCAAAAACCAAATGAAACAAGATTAGATTTGGTTAAGAAAAATGTTGCTATTTTTAAAAGTATTATTCCAGAAATTAAGAATAGAAATTGTGAAGGAATCTTAATGATTGTTTCAAATCCTGTAGATATTTTAACATATGTAACATTAAAATTATCTGGATTCCCTGCACATCGTGTGATTGGTTCAGGAACAGTTTTAGATACAGCGCGATTAAAATATGTTTTAGGTCGTCATTTACAAGTTGATCCACGTGATGTTCATGCTTATATTATTGGTGAACATGGAGATAGTGAGTTAGCTGTTTGGTCAGGAGCTCAAGTAGCTGGTATTCATATTAATCATTTTTGTGAATTAAGAGGACATTTTAATCATCAAGAAGCAATGGAAAGACTTGCTCAACAAGTACGAGATAGTGCATATGAGATTATAGAACGTAAAGGTGCAACTTATTATGGAGTGGCTGTTGCGGTTAAAAGAATTGCTACAGCGATTGTTAAAAATGAACATGCAGTTTTACCAATTTCTAGTTTAATGCAAGGTGAATTTGGTTTAAATGATATTTGTTTAAGTATTCCAACAGTTGTTGGAAGTCAAGGTGTAGAAAAGGTTGTTGACATATATTTAAACAATGAAGAAAATGAAAAACTTCAAGAAAGTGCTAAGGCACTTAAAGAAGTTTTAAATGGCTTAGATTTATAAAAACACATCAAATTGATGTGTTTTTATAATGTAGATCCTTTTTGACTCACAACAAGACTAGCAATTTGATTAGCTTTTATTAAACAGTCTGGCCAATTCATATCCTGGCTACGACAAGCTATAATTGTACCAATATGACTATCACCAGCACCAATTGTATCAACAACTGTGGTTTTAATAGAGGGTGTATGAAATGATGTTTTTTCATCATAATAATAACAACCATCTTTTCCTAAAGTGACAATGATTGGGGCCTGAGTTATTTGATAAAGTGAGGCACATGCTATGGATAAATCATTTTGTTTTGTAAATTCAAAAATCTCTTGTTGATTAAGATGAACAATAGGATGAAGATATAAAAGTTTCATAAGACGCTTTCTTTCAATTGCATTGATTCTTGGACCAGGTGCAAAATAAATTGTCAAATGTGGATGACTAGCTAAAAACTGGATAATAACTTCATCATGATCTTCTTCTATTTCTAAACCACAAACATATACTTGCTGATAATTATTAGCATCTAATTGATCAAACCATGAAGCCTGATAAAAATATTCAGCACCATGTTCACAAATAAAAGTTCTTTCTCCACTATCATCCACCAAACAATAACAACAACCATTCTTCTGTTGACTTTCAATCATAATTGGAATCTTCTTTTCTTTAAAATGTTTTCTTACAAAATCTCCATAAATTCCTTGACCAACTGGTGAAAATAAATCATAAGGACAATGCATATTATCTAAAATATGCGCAACATTATAAGCACATCCACCAATCGATAATTCTTGATGAATAATATTTTCATCCCCACTCACTTGTGGAATACGATGCAATCTAATAATTACATCACAAACGCTTGATCCAATAACAAGTGTTTTTTTCATAAAATCAACTCCTTTACTTCATTATAGAAAATGAATGTATATCAATCAAGAGAAAGGGCTATTGATTTTTAAAAGCAAGGCGCGTATCATAAGAATATGCAAGGGGGAATGGGAGATGGAAAATACAAGTATGAGTGAGGGATCAATCGCAAAAAAGATTATCTATTTTGCGATTCCATTATTTTTAGGAAATCTTTTTCAGCAATTATATAATACTGCCGATTCATTAATTGTAGGAAATTTTTTGGGTTCTTCAGCTTTAGCAGCAGTTGCTTCTTCGGGAAATTTAATTTTCTTATTAGTTGGTTTTTTTAATGGAATCTTTGTCGGAGCTGGGGTTGTTATTGCACGATACTTTGGAGCAAAAGATGAATTACGTGTTCATCGTTCAATTCATACAACAGTTGCTTTAGGGATTATCTCTGGTCTTTTATTGAGTGTTGTTGGTGTGATTTTTGCTCCTAAAATCTTAGTATTAATGGGAACACCAAAAGATGTCTTACCAAATTCAATTATTTATTTTAGAATTTATTTTATGGGGTCATTGGCTTTTGTTTTATATAATGCTTTAACTGGTATTTTACAAGCTGTTGGTGATAGTCGTCATCCACTTTATTATTTGATTGTATCGTCTATCATTAATATTATCTTAGATATTGTTTTTATTACTGTATTCCATATGGGTGTCGGTTCAGCAGCACTTGCCACAATTATTTCACAATTTGTAAGTGCACTTTTATGTTTATATCATTTATTACATGCACCAGAAGTCTATCGTTTGCATGTTAAAGATATTCGTTTTGATTTACCTATGTTTAAACAAATTATCAATAATGGTTTACCAGCAGGGATTCAAAATTCAATTATTGCTTTAGCCAATGTTGTTGTTCAAAGTCATATCAATAGTTTTGGAAAGATGGCAGTTGCTGGATGTGGAGCTTATTCAAAAATTGAAGGATTTGGTTTTTTACCTATCACTTGCTTTGCATTAGCCCTGACAACATTTGTCAGTCAAAATTTGGGTGCACAAAAATATGAGCGTGTTAAAAAAGGTGCTCATTTTGGGATTGTTTGTTCTTTGATACTTGCTGAAGTTGTAGGCATTAGTATTTATATATTAGCTCCATTTTTAATTTCTATGTTTGATCAAACCAAAGAAGTCGTTGCTTTTGGAACAGCTCAGGCACGTAGTGTTACTTTGTTTTATTTCTTGCTAGCTTTTTCACATTGTATAGCTGGTATTTTAAGAGGAGCAGGGAAATCCGTTGTACCAATGATTGTCATGATGGTTTGCTGGTGTATTATTCGAGTCACTTATATAACTGTTGCTGTTATGATTATTCCGCAAATTCAAATGGTTTTTTGGGCATATCCACTTACATGGACATTAAGTTCCATTGTCTTTTTCATCTATTATCGACGTTCTCATTGGTTATCTTCATATAAGACTTCATCAATTTGAAAATAGAGATCTTGTAAATCTCTTTTCATAATTTCTAAAGGACCTATAAGATCAGCTTTTTCTACTGATGAACAGGCAAGTGACAAGATATCAATCATATCAATTGTTTGAGCTAATCTTTTTGATGTTTCATGTAATAATTCAACTGTTTTTTCCATAATCTAACCTCTTTTCATCTCGAATCTATTATAATATATTGCCAAATGTTCGGCAATATTAAATAAAAATACTTATCCTTATAATAAATACAAGGAGGATATAACTCATATGATTAGTTTTGAACCTTTTTTTCATACATTAATTGTTAAAGGAATTTCGCAATATGAATTAATAAATAAATATCATGTCAGTCGTGGGACATTAGATGCTTTAAGAAAAAATAAAAGTGTAACACTTAATACGATTGCTGATTTATGTTCAATTTTAGATTGTGATATCCAAGATATTGTGACAATTATTAAATAATATGATTGATTTGTCTTTTATTTCGCAATTATTTTATCATATATCTCTAATGGTTAAAATCAATTTCTCATAGGAAGTTGATTTTCTTTTCTTATGATAAATAAATGTAGTAAAATAGAAGTAGGAAGGGATGATGATATGTATTATTGTGAAAGATGCAGAGCTTTAAATGAAAATGATTGTTGTGATATTTGTGGTAAGTCTCATTTAAGAGAAGTTGAACCTGATGATGAATGTTTCTTGATTGAAAAAGAAGTGATGTGGGCAGAAATGCTGATTGAAGTTTTAGAAAATAATCAAATTCCTTATACTTATACAACATCTATGGGAGCTGGAATGGCATTGAAAGTAGGACCTTTATTTGAAAGATATCAAATCTTTGTTCCTTATGCTTATATTGAACAAGCTCGTGATTGTGTAAGAACATTATTTAAAGAAGAAAGTGAAAAAAATCTCGATTGAGATTTTTTTGTTATTGCTTAGGTTCATAAATTTATATAAAAAACTTCTTATGATATTGTTTTTGTGAGATAATATAAAAAAGGAAATTTTATATGGGGATTATTTTAGGAATAGGAAATTGTCTAATTGATTTGAATAATCAAATCATTTTTTTATAATGCATGAATTAATAACTTTTAAAAAAGCTATTATATTTTTCTTTGTTTTATGATGATATAACTGTGCTAGAAGAATAAAAATTTAAAAATATAAAATTATTTTATGAAATTGTATTGACCTTATAGTTGTTGAAGGGTGTATGGTTTGATTGAAAGGAAGAAATATATGAATAGAATTAACAATCAAATTAGCGTTTATTTTTCGGTTTATACAAGAGAGGATGATTATAATGAAAATCAAAGAAGTTGAAAAAATGTTACAAATGAATTCACAAACCATTCGCTATTATGACAAGTTAGGATTTCTTAATCCTAAAAGAGATGAAAATGGATATCGAAATTATACTATGGATGATATTAAAACACTCAAAAAAATACGTTTTTTAAGAGAATTAGATATTCCTTTAGAAATGATAGAAAGAATTTTATTGAATCAAGATGAATTTCAAAATATTTTGGAACAACACCTTCAAACATTACAGTTACAAGTTGAAAACTTAGCAGAAATACAACAAAAATGTTTAAAATTAACTCAAAAGAACATTCCTTTATTAGATGCAGTTGTTGATGGAGAATTTTATGCTGATAATGATTATGATAAGGATATCAAAACATTATTTCAAAAAATAACAGAATTTATGCAACCTTATTCAGTTATAACAATCGGGAGAAAAACAACACCTTATCAGCTTGTAAAAGAAATGTTTGGTTATTTTATCATTGTTGGTTTTATATTTCTGGCTATGTTGAGTGTTTTAGGACGTCATTTGTTTACAAATGGTATAGGATGGATTATATGGCTAGCTGGAACTTTTATCTTTTGGATTTTGTTTATGTTGATTAATTTTCATGAAAAATACTATGAATTCCAAGATGTTGATTTTTATATTTTTGATAGTCATAAAATGAAATTAAAAAGTATAAAGGCTATATTGAAGCAAACAACAGATCAATTGGCTAAGCATTATTTTTACAAAGATATTGATAATGTGAAAATAATCATTGAAAAAAAGGTGGGTGGTATTGGTTTTGGACCAATGAATTATTACAATGTTATTTATCAGTTTAATATGTTGGATGGTCAACATTTTACAGTTAATAGTTCACTTTATGAAAAGGATGATCAAGACAGAAAATCGGTATATGAAATCTTAGAATATCATCATGTTCATATTATTGATGATAGAAATTTTAAAGCAGTACTTATACAAAAAGAATGATCACTTTATGAATATTTAGAAAAGAATATGTAGAAGGATTAGTCAATAATGGCTAATTCTTTTTCATTTGTGATAAATATGTTAGAATAAAAATAGAAAATGTTTGATTTATATAATATGAATTAAAAGAGTTTTACATGTGTTTTTTCAAAAAATAAAAGTAATGCATAGTTATGTTTAACTACTAAAAATGATTTAAAAATATGATAGAGATAATGCAAACATGTTTATCATTGTGAATCAGTAGATTTATTGAATGATATTATATAATGGATGTTCATAAAAATAATTAAAAAATCAATATATAAGGTTTTTATCCATTTTATTTATCTTGATTGAAACTAAGAAAAGATAGTAGATATGAATTATAGTAAAGTTATCTTCTCAAAAATTGAAGTTTGAATCGGTAACATAATCCACATTTTGGCTATTTTAATATTGTTTTTCACTTTGAATATGATAAATATGATTTAATATTAATGGGAGGTGGTTTGATGGGAATAGGAATCATAGCTGTAGGATTGTGGCTTTTGTTAGGTGTTCAGTTTCATTATAATAATATTTCTCTTTTTCCAATTGTTGTTGCTTTGATGATTATTTGCATTGGACTTCTTATTGTTTTAAACAAAGTAAAACAAAAATATTTGATTGTTTCTTTGATTTTAATTGGAATCAATTTAGTTGTTACTTTGTTTTTTTCAAACCAAAGTGCAATAATTCTAATATTAAGTTTATATTTTTTGTTTAAAGGAATTGATGAAATTGGATATGATTATCCTAAAATAAAGAAATATCGAAAACTGTATAGAAGTTATTTGATTTGTTATTTTATAATGATTATTCTTAGTTATTGGATAGAACAACTTTTGATAATAGAAAATATTTTACTTATAGTATCGGTTATTCTATTGGTTTTTATTGAATATCATTTGATAAAGATTAATCGATTTTTAGAAGATGAATATTTAAATTTAAAGGTTGAATCTATTTGGCATAGTCAAAAGTCATTTGTTATATTATTGATTCTTTCTTGTTTGAGTGTTGCAGGACTCATTTATATAAAAGATGATTATGTCAAAACAATTCAACAAGAAGTTAATGAAGAAGAAGTACGATATTTTAAAGTCGATACTAATGATTATAAAGTTCCACTTTTTGGATTGGATTCACATAAAAACACAACTCTTTTTGTACAAGGAGAAGTCACTAGGTACTCTGCTGTTCAGGTTTTTATAAAAGATCATCTTTTAGAAAATATGGATAAAGTCAGATATAAAATTATTCAAGATGATCAAATTATTTTAGAATCATATGATAAATTCCAAAAGATAGAATATGAAGATAAAGAAAGTTGTCCATTTATTGGGTACACAGGAGGTTATATAAATAGTGATATCTATAATGATATTAATAAACTAAATGATTCTATTGTAGAAAAATCCAATCTTGTCTTTCAAATTCAACTTTATAATCACAAAGGGGATTGTTACTATGATCAAAAAAGTGATATTCAATCTGTGAAGCCAAGTGTTATGCATTATGAAGACCAAGATATTTCTATTGAAAATTTTTGTTATGATATGAATACAATTATAGGTCTGCCAAAAGTTTATATAAAAAATAACAATCTTAATATTTATGGTATTCAACTCTTGTATGGTGATAATGATTTTCTTTTAAGGGAATATGGGATGCTGGATGATAGTTTTGATTTATCTACAAGTCATAATTTTATTAAAGAACCTGTGAAAAACATAAAAACAATAAAGGTTGTTTATTATGATGAAAATTGGCAAGTTATAAAAACGACTCTATGTCCAATGGAGGTGTTATCATGAAAATTATCTGTTCAGATCAACACCTATCTACATTAAAATCATTATTAAGAGATTATCTATATTTAGATATAGTATTGGTTGAAAAGGGTTATGATTATGAAGGACTTTGTTATTATTTTTCAATGGATCATCTAGATGAATTGATACAATATCTTAATCAAAGTCATGAATATATTCTTTGTTATCAAGGGGAAAGAATGTTTAAAATATTGCCTCAACAAATTATCTATATTGAAGGATATTCTAAAGAAGCATTTATTTATACTGAAACAATGCAGTTTGTAACACATCAAAAACTTTATGAATTAGAAACTATTTTAGAGCCTTATCATTTTGCTAGAGTGAATAAGTCAATGATTGTAAATATTTATGAAATTGATAGTTTTATTCCTGATGTACAAAGAAGATATATTATTGTATTAAAGAATCAACAAAGGATTTTACTGACAAGAAGTTATGTGAAATCTTTTATGGAAAAATTAAGGAGAAAAGCATTATGAAAGAAAGAATAGGGATTCATTTTGGTGTTGCTTTTGTATATTGTGTGATAACTCGTAATTTATTAGGAAATGGCTATTTATATACAACAACTATGACATCTTTTCAAAAAAGTCTTATCTATTGTGTTTTGATTGCCTTATTTTTAACTATTTTATTAGAAATGTGGAATGTTATCTTAGAAATCATTGTTCATAAAGTTAATCCATTGAAGTTTATGATTTTGTTATGTGTTGTTTATGGAGTTGTTATGTTTCTTTTGCATTCATTATATTATCTTTTAATCTTTGGTTTCTTGTTGTTTTATATATGTCAGGATTGTTGGCGAATGCATGTAATGAATAAAGCTTTAATAAAGTAAAAAAGATTGAGTTTTTCAATCTTTTTTTGCTAAGGTTAAAAATGAAAATCATACCATTTATCACTGTTCATTCCTTTGCGAAATGAAATACTTTTATCGAAATCTAAGGTTAATAATTGTTTTAATTCAGGATATTTTGTTAAGACAACACTTTTATCTAAAAGTTCATAAGTATCAATATTTTTATTCTCAGGATTTTCACTAGTAATAACCCAATTATTATTAAGTTCTTTAAAAAAATATGCCCATCTGAGTGCTTCGCCCTGAGATAATTGTGGATCAACATAAATCATTTGATTATTATTCATAAAATTTGCTCCTTTATATTATTTACTTATGATTATATCATATATTTGTATAAGTATGATAAGAAATAAGAATGAGATTATTGATTAAGATAGATTTTTTATGACTTTATTCTTGAATAAAAGCTTTGTCTGTTTCAGGTATTCCATCTTCATCAGAAACATAGCGTTCTACTTTCATATGAAGATCATATTTTTCTCTAAGTTTTGTGATTTTCTCCATCATAGGTGAAGCATGATGAATATCAATAGATTGTTGATTTACCCAACTGTCAATAAGAAGAACTGTTTCTTCATCATCCATTGGAAAGAAGTATTCATATCTTATATTTCCATCTTCAGCACGAATATCAGCTACAGTCCCACTTGAAATCATTCCCTCAGCAAATCGCTTAGCATTTCCGTTTTCTCCACGATAATAAATATTCACTGTTATTGCCATTGTATCATCCTCCTAATTATTTTTATTTATATGATAATTATATCATTATTTTGTAGATAAAATAAATAAGAATTAAAAAGACAAATATATAATGACAATGGTGTTCTATGTGTTATTTTCATGTTTCATTTAGCTGCGTTAAAATAATCATATGATTTGTGTTGATAGGTGAGAGATGAGATTACAAAGGAAAGCATTGGTTTTGTAGATTCATATTATTTTCATGAATTTTTAAAAAGTTATAGTGATTATATGGAAAATACTTTAAATAAGAGTGTTTTAGGAACAGTTTTTAATGGGATGACTATGATAAAATAAAAGTTGAATTAATAGATGTAGCATATAATAATTATTTTAGTAAGTTATAAGAAAATACTATTGATTAGGGTAGAAGTTTTAATAAGATGAATCTTTGAAAAGATGTTATGAAATGCTTGACTGTATTCTTAGCATATAGTGTAGAGTGAATTTAGAAAGAAAGGATGGTTTATATGACGACACATGAAATTGAACATATGTTGGGGATTACAAAACAAGCATTAATTTATTATGAAAAAGAAGGTATGATAAATCCTAAACGTGATGAGAATAATTATAGAAACTATTCTTCAAGTGATGTTGATATTTTGAGATTAATCTTATTATTACGTTCTATGGAAGTTCCTATTGATGAGATTAAACTTATATTAGATGGAAAACTTTCAATTAGAAAAGCTTTGGAAACAAAAAAAGATTTCATAAATAAAGAGAAAAGCGAATTGGAATTAGTTGAACAAAATATCAACGAGTATATTCAAAGAAAAAAAGTGAATATTGTATTTGATAATGAAGTTATTAATAATCACTATGTTAATTTAAATGTATTAAAAGATAGAATTTCATTTTTAGATGTTGAAATTTATAAAGATGAAATTATTGGAATAGATGTATCATTATGTTGTACTAAAGCAGAAGCTGGTATGTATTATGGTATTTATAATCTATACTTTGTTGATTTGGACATTCACACAGGAAAAGATTCTTATTCATTTCAACTTATGAATAATCTTAAAGTGAATGATTTATTTGATTTTCTGTTAGAAAAAGATATGACTGTTAATGACCCAATGAATATTATTGATATTTATAAAACATACCAAGATCCTGTAAAACTTAGTAAATATATCAATCAACATTTTAGAGAATGGGCAGAATTATATCATTTGGATAATCCACGGGATAATTTCTACACAGTTATTCAAAAGGATTATATAAACCCGTTAAAAGAATTAAAAAATGGAGAAGTTCCAACTGTTAAAGAGCAATTTAAAGAACTCGATAAATTGTTTGTAAATAAATTTAAAAAGAAGTAAAAAAATAAGTCATCAATCTACGATATGTAACTATCTAGTTCCATCGTAGAAAGATGACTTTTTATTGTATTTATGTGTTATTTTGAGTATGAAAAAAGAGCAATAATTTACTCTAAAGAAAAAAATAAGGATAATCTAACTCCTGAAGAAAAGATAGGTTATTTTGAGCTTCAATTAGCATATCAAGAACAGGGAATGGAATTTTTTAAAGATAATAAAATAAAAAAGAAAATTCTATAATAAATAGAATTCCTTCCTTTTGTATTTTAGTAATATAATTTTATTTAATAATTACATAGAGAAAAGTCCAAAAAAATCAATAACAAAATGAATCGCAATAGGACCAGCACAATTTTGATATTTATCATAAATTATTTGTAAAAATAAATGTATCAAAACATAAAAGAGTAGCGCTTGCCATCTGTTTAAAATAAACCAAATAAAACTAATGTGATTTATAACACTGTGAAAAGTAACATGGGAAAATGAAAATAAAATTCCACTTAACAGATATGATAAAGCCTTTTTATTCTTCCAAATGTTTTGTCTTATAAATCCTCTAAAAACAATTTCTTCAACTACAGAAACGCAAATCAAGAAATATAATATACGTAACATGATAATTGTAGGAGTTACAAGCACATTTTGATAATCATTATGATCGCCACCAAATATAATAAAAAGACAAATTGAAATAAGTACTCCAACACTTAGTGATTTGGTAAAGTTCTTTTTAGTAATGCCGAGTGATGATATATCTGATTTCAAAAATTTAACCAAATAATACGTGCATGGCAAAGTTATAATAGGTAATATAAATCCAATTAAAGTATTGGAATATATATTTGAAAAAAAGCTGGGAAAATAAGAAATTATTTTCGCCATAATAAACGACGTTATATTAACTATTAAAAATAATACTATTGATGAAACGAATCCTGGATTATTTTTTATAATTAAATTCATATTGTCTTTTTAAATAAAAATATGAATTCATAAAATATGAATTCAATTTTCCTTTCTAAAATATAAATTTTACTGTTTTATACTCCAATATAACACTTAACTTTAAACTTATTGAACATGTTTATTTATATCCCATATGTAAGTTTAAGTATTTCTTGAAGTGAGAATAGTCTCCTATCACATTGCACTTCATTAAATAATATTTTTTCATATGGACAACCTCTTGCACATATTGGTAGTATTTTACATTCATAATATTTTTTATCTGGCAGGGGCGGCAGGAATCGAACCCGCGTCCACGGTTTTGGAGACCGATGCTCTACCATTGAACCACGCCCCTATAAAATTGGTGACCTGTACGGGATTCGAACCCGTGAATGCATGCGTGAAAGGCATGTGAGTTAACCGTTTCTCCAACAGGCCATTATCTGTTGCTAGGTTATAATAACATACAAAAAAAAGAAAATCAATAGAAAAATGAACGAAATAGTGATATTATAGTAAAGTATTGGAGGAAATGCTATGTTTGGATTTGGTAAAAAAATAGAAATAAAAAAAATAGAAATTAATGAAGGATATCGTCGATACGTTAAAAATCCTGATAAAATTGTTATTATTTGTGTTGATGAACAAAAAGATTTTGATGAATTACATATAGCTGATGCAGAATGTTTACCACTAAGATTAATGGATGATTTTGAAGAATATTATCCTGATCAAGATTTAAATTATTATGTTTATGCAATTAATCCAGCAATTAGTGAAAGAGCGTATAAAAAAATCTATAAAAAAGGTTATCATGTTTATGATTTAGGTAGCTTCATTGATTATCATGAATTAGAAGAAGGTTTACACGCATCTAAACGCAATCGTAGAAGAAAAAGATAGAAAATTATTTTATTTTTTCGAGCATATTTTTAAACCCCTTACATATCTTTATGATATAATATAAATAGAAAGTAAGGGAGGAATCATATATGGCTCAAAATTTAGTATTTACAGTGACAGACCCAGTCGGACTCTATGCAACTCCTACTACCGAACTTGTCAATGCTGTTAAACAATTTCATAGTGATGTCACATTGAAATATGGTACCAAAGAAGTGAATCTCAAAAGTATGATGGGGGTTTTATCTTTAGGTATTCCAACAAAAGCAGTGTTAGAAATCGTTGCAGAAGGTCCTGATGAAAAACAGGCTATCGAAGAAATTAAAGCCAAAATTAATGAATTAAAAATCTCAGAAATTGAATAGTTTAGTAAAGAATATCTTCGGATATTCTTTTCTTTTAAAAAATTTGAGTAATCATACATATAAATTGAGAAAAATAGGCAAATATGAGATACTAAAAGAACTAAAGGAGGGACAACATGATACAGTATATTAGAAAACGAGATGGTCGTATGGACCGATTTGATGTTAATAAAATCGCTGGAGCAATTTATAAAGCTTTTCAAGCAACTGATGCAAAATATGATTTAGATACAGCAATTCAAGTTGCCAATGAAGTTGAACAAAAGTTAGAAGCAAGACATACAGAATTGCCAACTGTTGAATTAGTACAAGATACAGTTGAAGAAACTTTAATTGAAAAAGGCTATGTAAGAATTGCAAAAGCATATATTTTATATCGTGCAGAACGCAGCCGTTATCGTAAACGTAAATCAAGATTAATGCAGACATTGGAAGAAATTACTTTTCAAGATGCTAAAGATAGTGATTTAAAAAGAGAGAATGCAAATGTGAACGCTGATGCACCCATGGGGACAATGTTAAAATATGGTGTCGAAGCAGCAAAACAATTTAATGAAATGTTTGTATTAAATCCAATTCATAGTGCTGCTCATATTTCTGGAGATATTCATGTTCATGATATGGATTTTTTAACATTAACAACAACTTGTACACAAATCGATATTATCAAATTATTTAAAAATGGTTTTTCTACCGGACATGGGGTTTTAAGAGAACCTAATAGTATTACAACATATGCAGCTTTAACATGTATTGCAATTCAATCAAATCAAAATGATCAACATGGTGGACAATCAATTGTTAACTTTGATTATGCCATGGCAGATGGGGTGAGAAAATCATATAAAAAATGGTATGAAAAGAATTTAAGAAAGAGTATTGAACTTTTGACAGATTTATCAGTTGATGAAGTCATGGAAAAAGTAAAATCAATTGATCAAATACCAACATTAGAAGATCATACACATTTTCAATTTGTTCAAGATATTCTTGAAGCTTATCATATCAATCATGAAATTATTCAAAAAATTAAAGATTTTACTTTGAATGAAGCCTATCTTGAAACCAATCAAGAAACTTATCAAGCAATGGAATCTTTAATTCATAATTTAAATACTATGAATTCAAGAGCCGGGGCACAGGTTCCATTTAGTTCACTCAATTATGGAATGGATACATCACCAGAAGGAAGAATGGCTATGCGTAATGTACTTCTTGCAACTGAAGCGGGTCTTGGAGATGGTGAAACACCAATCTTCCCAATTCAAATCTTTAGAGTCAAAGAAGGCGTTAATTATAATAAAGAAGATCCAAACTATGATTTATTCCGTTTAGCTTGTCGAGTTTCAGCCAAACGTTTATTCCCTAACTTTTCATTTCTTGATGCACCTTTTAATCTTCAATATTACAAAGGCACACCAGAAACTGAAATTGCTTATATGGGATGTCGTACTCGCGTTATTGGAAATATTTATGATCCAACAAAAGAAATTTCACCAGGGCGTGGTAATCTAAGTTTTACTTCTATCAATCTTCCTCGTCTTGCTATAAAATCAAAAGGTGATATCGATGAATTTTTTGAAAAACTTGATCGGATGATTGAATTATGTATTCAACAATTATTAGAGCGTTTTGAAATACAATGTCGTCGACATGTCATGAATTATCCATTTTTAATGGGCCAAGGTGTATGGATTGATTCAGAAAAATTAAAACCTCAAGATGAAGTGAGAGAAGTTTTAAAACATGGAACTTTAACAGTTGGTTTTATTGGTTTAGCAGAAACTTTAAAATCATTAATTGGTTATCATCATGGAGAAAGTGAAAAAGCCCAGATCTTAGGTTTACAAATTATTGCGCATATGCGTAAACGTATTGATGAAGCTTCCCAAAAATATCAATTGAATTTCTCTTTAATCGCAACACCAGCTGAAGGATTAGCCGGACGTTTTGTCAAATTAGATCAAAAAATGTTTGGTAAAATCAAAGATATCACTGACCGTGAATATTATACCAATAGTTTCCATGTTCCTGTTTATTATCCAATCAGTGCTTTTGATAAAATTAAAATAGAAGCTCCTTATCATGCTTTAACTAATGGTGGTCATATTAGTTATATTGAAATGGATGGAGATCCAACTAAAAATTTACCAGCTTTTGAAAAAGTCATTCGTGCTATGCATGATGCTCATATAGGTTATGGGGCTATTAATCATCCTGTAGATCGTGATCCGGTTTGTGGTTATAACGGAATCATTGATGATGTTTGTCCAAAATGCGGTCGTAAAGAAAGTGAACATGAAGGATTTGAAAGAATCCGTCGTATTACTGGTTATCTGGTAGGAACACTTGATCGTTTTAATGATGCAAAACGTGCTGAAGAAGCTCAACGTGTTAAACATGGTATAAGTGATGAAGATTAGATTATATGGTTGTGTTAATGATTCGATTGTTGATGGACCGGGTTTAAGATATTGTGTTTTTACTCAAGGTTGCATTCATCATTGTCTAGGTTGTCATAATCCCAAAAGCCATGATCTTTATGGTGGTTATTTGAAAGAAGTTGATGAGATTATACAAGAAATCAGTCAAAATCCATTATTAGATGGGGTAACTATTTCAGGGGGAGAGCCTTTCTTACAACCTCTGCCTTTAATTGAATTGGTTTCAAAAGTGAAGCAGACGCATTTACATATCATGATATATAGTGGATATACTTATGAGGAAATATTGAATTTAGGTGAAAATGAACGTAAGCTTTTGTCTTTATGTGATACTCTTGTTGATGGACGTTTTGTTTTATCACTAAGAAGTTTAACTTTATTATATAAAGGTTCCTCAAATCAAAGAATTATTGATATATCTTCTTCATTGAGACAGGGAAATATGGTTATTCAACAGGTCAATGAATATGGAGAATTTGTTAATTAACAGATTCTCTTTTTTTGTTGTATTGTTGTTTTAATAATGATATAGTATGTCAAAAGTAAGGAAGGTATGGGTATGAAAATATTTGCTAAAGGATATAACATCTATAAATTGATTTGGATTTTTTTGAGTTGTTCATTTATTGGGTCAATGATTGAAATGGTTTGGTGTTATTTTACGATGGGAAAATTAATGAGTCGTAGTAGCTTATTATATGGACAATTCTCAATTGTTTGGGGATTTGGTTGTGTGTTATTGACCATTTTATTGCATAATATGGAAGGTAAACGTGATTTAGCGATTTTTACAGTTGGAACTTTTGCGGGCGGTATTTATGAATATATTTGTAGTCTTATTGCGGAAGGATTGTTTGGTGTGAGATTTTGGGATTATAGTGATATTCCTTTTAATATTGATGGTCGTGTCAATTTATTGTTTTGTTTTTTCTGGGGGTTAATTGCAGTTGTTTGGGTACAAAATATTTACCCATTTTTATCTCAAAAGATTGAACGAATTCCTATGCGCTATGGAAAAGTCTTAACTTGGATTTTATCTGTATTTATTGTTTTTGATATGGCAATCTCTGGATTATCATTAATAAGAGCATATCGTCGTTATCAACAAATTCCTGCTCAATCTGTAATTGGAGAATATTTAGACGAACATTATCCTGATGAATATCTTGCTCATCGCTATCAAAATATGTCACAAAAATAAAGTCTTGGGTAAAATGCTTACGCCCAAGACTTTATTTTTTTAATAATATGTTCATAAACCATTTCATGATTAATTTCATTTAAGATTTCATGACGCATATTCGCAAACAATTGACTATCTACTTGTTGATATCCTACTTCTTTTAGATGATTCACAGCTTGTTTAAACTGTTTTTCATTTTGAATACATGGGTCATCTTGACCAGCAATAAAATGAATCGGTAAAGTTGGATTTTGTAACATCCAATCCTCTTTAGAATAAGTCTTTTGGACAAGTTTAAACAAGGTTTCAAAACCATTAGCGGTAAAAACAAAATGACATAAAGGATTGTGATTATATTGTTCAACAACTTTTGGATCACTGCAAATCCAGCTATTAGGGGTTGCTTGATCAAACTTCTTATTAAAAGATTCAAAACCAATTCTTTGAATCAATGGTGGTCGATAATGATCACCTTTTTTACGGGCATATCTTTGTGCGAGATAAATCCCAACACCAGCCATCTTATTATGACTTGGACTACCACAAACAATTAATCCCTGAATATCTTTATCATATTTCTTTAAATAAACTCTTACAACTAAAGAACCCATACTATGTCCAAATAAATATAACGGTAAGTCAGGATATTGTTGATGAATCCAAAGCGTTAACTGATGTAAATCTTCAACAATTCCAATATCACCATCTTGATAAAAATATCCTAAATCTTCATCTTTTAAAACACTTTGTCCATGTCCCCGATGATCATGAATAAGGCAAACATATCCTAAATGATATAAATATTCCATAAAATCCAAATATCTTTCTTTATGTTCACACATTCCATGTGATATCTGTATGATTCCTTTAGGATGTGCTGGTCTTAAAACAATGACATCAAGTGGTAATTGATCAAAATCTGATTTAATTTTTAAATGCTCTCTCATCTTTTCTTCTCCTCTTTTTTATTATAGCGAAAAAGAATAGGAAAATCATCGTATTTTTAGTATAATATTGAAAAAAGGAAGTGATATAAATGAAACCGATGTTATGCTTTGATATTGATGGAACACTGCGTGATAATGTTCATCATGAAGTCTGTCCTTCAACTTTAAAAGCTTTACATATGTTAAAACAAGCAGGTTATCAAATGGTCATATCTTCAGGTAGAGGTGTTGATTCTTTAACCAAGACAGGATTAATGGAATTGATTGATTGGGATGGATTTGTTTGTAATAATGGGCAAATCATTTTAGATAAAAATAAAAAGGAATTATTTCATGCCAAAATGAAAGAATCAGCTGTTTTAGAAACGTTAAAAATAGCAAAGGAATTAAATTTTGCTGTCGTTTTAAAATCAACAACAAGAGTCATTTCTAAAGAGCCAGATGAATATGTTTTAGAGTCACAAAGATTCTTTAATAATGTCATTCCACCCGTTGGAGAGTATACTGGTCAAAGTGTTGATGCAATGATTGTTTATGGTCCTAAGGATTATGATTATGCCCCTTTTTTAGATATTGATGGGGTGAATGTTTTGCCTGGGGAATCAACATATGCAGATTTAACTGTGGCAGGTTTTTCGAAAGCTACGGGAATCCATCGATTAATGGAGATTTATGGCAATCAGGAATATATTGCTTTTGGGGATTCAATGAATGATTATGAAATGTTTTTACATGCTTCTTTGAGTGTTGCGATGGGGCAGGGAAATCCACGCTTAAAGGCTATTGCTAGCTATGTGACTGCACCTATTGATGAAGATGGGATTTATAAAGCTTGTCTACATTTAGGACTTATTAGTGAATCATGTGGCTAATTAATGCTTTTCTTTCGGCATTATTTGCCGGTGCAACAGCAGTGTTATCTAAAATGGGAGTAGAAGATATGTCATCTCATTATGTCACAGCGTTGCGTACTAGTGTTGTCCTTGTTTTTACGTGGCTGATGGTGTGGGTCAGTGGCAGTGATTTTAGTGGACTCAATGCTCAAAATTTATTGTTTATTGTTTTATCGGGAATTGCGACAGGAGCAAGTTGGCTTTGTTATTATCGGGCATTATCTTTAGCTGATGTTTCGCAAGTTGTACCAATTGATAAACTCAGTACTTTTTTAACAATGATTTTTGCGTTTATTATTTTTCATGAAGAAGTGACGCCTTTAAAAATCTTATGTATGCTTATGATGATGTTTGGAACTTATCTAATGATTTCTAAACCAAAACAAAAAGCAACCAGTAATCATTGGTATTTATATGCCTTAGGTTCTGCATTTTTTGCCTCCTTAACAGCAATCTTAGCTAAGATAGGAATTATAAATGTAGACAGTCAAACTGTGACAGCTTTAAGAACAATTGTGGTTGTTATGATGGCTTGGCTAGTTGTACGCGTAAGTCATAGTTATCAACCACTTTCGATGATTCATAAAAAACAAGCTTTTTTTATTGTTTTATCAGGTGTAGCAACTGGTCTATCATGGCTGTGTTATTTTGAAGCATTGAAAGATGGACCAGCGAGTGTGGTGGTGCCAATTGATAAATTAAGTATTGTGATTTCAATTTTATTTGCTTATTTTATTTTACATGAAAAACAAAGTCGAAAGACTTTGATTGGTTTAATATGTATTGTTGTTTCAACATTATTATTGATTATTTAGGAGGAAAAAAATATGACAAAAGAAGAAGCAATCATAAAAGCACATGCTATGTATGCTTATGAAGAAAGTGAAAAGTCAGATGAAGAAACTGGAGATTTTGATGCTTTATGGCAGAGTCTTTATGATGTTTGTCAATTAGCCACATATGGGGTTTTAGATTTTGATGAAGATGAAATCAATGAAGCAAGAGAATGGTTAAAAGAAACACGTCATATGACGAAACATTATCAAGAAACAGAAATTTATTTTTAAGGAGAAGATTATGAAAGTTGCTGATATGCATTGTGATACGATTTATGAAATTAATCGTTTACAAAGATTAAATGAAGATATTGGTTTAAGGAATAATCATTTGAATATAAGTTTAAAAAAGATGCAACAGGGTGATTATTTAATCCAGAATTTTGCTATGTTTACTCACCTAGAAAAAAACAGTGATCCCATCAAACATGTCCAACATATGATTGATACATTTTATTTAGAAATGGAAAAAAATAGTGATCTTATTCGTATAGCTTATGATTATGATGATATCGTTAAAAATCAAGAAGTAGGATTAATGAGTGCTTTATTAACCCTTGAAGAAGGGGCGGTTGTTTGCCAGGATTTAGCTTATTTAAGAAATTACTATCGTCTAGGAGTACGTATGATTACTTTGAATTGGAATTTTCCTAATGGCATTGGTTATCCTAATTTTTCATTAGATGATTCTCATCATGGTTATCATACTTGTGATAATGTTCATGGACTTACTGATTTTGGAATTGAGTATGTCAAAGAGTGTGAAAGACTTGGGATTATTATTGATGTTTCACATTTGTCTGATGCTGGTTTCTATGATGTCCTAGAAAATACCAGTAAGCCTTTTGTCGCTTCTCATTCCAATGCAAGAAGTGTTTGTCCTCATGCCCGTAATATGAGTGATGATATGATTTTAAAACTTGCAAGTCGTAAAGGGGTTATGGGAATTAATTTTGCTGGTGGATTTTTGGAAGAAAGTGAAGAAGAAAATGCTTTATCAAGAATCTCTGCAATGGTGAAACACATCCTATATATTAAAGATTTAGCGGGAATTGATTGCATAGGTTTAGGAAGTGACTTTGATGGTATTTCACAAAATCTAGAATTAAAAGATGCTTCTTATATGCCTTTGCTTTATCATGCTTTACAAGCAGCAGGATTAAATGAGGAAGAAATTGAAAAGATTTTTTATAAAAATGTTTTACGCGTTTATCAAGAAGTTTTGCAATAAGTCTGACTAGGGTCAGACTTATTTTGTATAAATTTGAAAAATAAGGAAAACATATAGATAGAAGTTGGTGAATAAAATGAAAAAGTATGTTTTATGGTTTTTACTTTGTTTATGCTTTTTATTTAAAATACAAGATATTCATGCTGATGAAACAATGAAAATTGTTCTTGATTCACAAAATCAAAGTCATATTGTTTTATCATCTTCTACTCATCATATTGAAATCATCAATCAATCAACATATGATATTCAAATAAAAGAATTGACCATTTCAACACCTATTACCTTTTCCTATCAAGATTATTCTCATCAATCATTAGATGAAATCAATACCCTTTTAAAACAACAAACCTTAGCACCAAAACAATCATTTTTGATTACTTTAGATAATTCTTTAAATCAAGAAGAAACACTTTTGATTCAATGGGATGAAATTCTTGTTGAAGGACAGGTTTTAGAGAAAAAGACTAATGAATGTGTTGATAAATTGAAGATTGATTTATGGAAGGATTGTGATTTATTAGAAACAGCTTATAGTAATGAAAAAGGTTTTTATTATTTAAAAGTCCCATCACTTTTATTAACAAATCAAAAGTTTACTATAAGCTATAATGACTTTCAAGAATCTAAACAGACCATATCCCTTCCTTATTCTCGACAAACCCTTCATCAAGACCTTTTATTAGAACCTCAAAAATATCAATTAATTTATGATGATCAAATGAATCATACAATTTGTGAACAATATACACCTAATCAAATCATTAGTCTTATCAATCAAGATACATTTCATAAAACAGGTTATCATTTAATAGGATGGAGTGATGGTTATCAAGATTATGCATTAAATGCAACAATAACAATGCCACGTCATGATGTACAACTTCATGCCTTATGGCAAAAAGATACACAACAAAAAAGACCATCTGCTAAAAAGATGGTCAAAAAAACAAAGATGAAACAAGTCAAGACTGAAGATGAAACATCAATCTTAATGTTATCTTTGTTATTGTTAATGAGTTTATCAATTTTTATTGTATTAAAAGTATTAAAGAAAAAATAGAAGAAAACAGATAAGGTGGGAGTCCTTATCTGTTTTTAATTGATATCAGTTTGGGAAAGGATATCATGAAGTAGTCTATATTTGAAGGGAAAACAAATATTTTTCTGACTACATGAAGAAGTATATAATAAATATATCGAGGAAATTTGTCATAATTGTAAAAAAATATGTGATTTATGATTTAATATGCGTTATAGTATTGATAGGTGATATAATGATGAAGAAAATAATGATAGCTTTATTATGGATGGTTGTTTTACAAGGTTGTAATACATGTCAAAAAGAAGTAACACCACCTATAAGTGTCAATATGGTTGATGATTCAATTCGGACATTTTGGGAAGGAACGTATGTTCATGATGATTTTGAATTGTTTATAAAATTTCCTGATGAATTTCCTCAAAGTTTAGAATATCAATTTTTCTTAAATGGTTTTGGATTTGGTGATTATCTTGATGTGAAGGAAATTTCTAATCAGACTTTTATTGCAAAAGATGAAAAAATTGGTTATGCTGTTGAAATAAGAAAGCAAGGTCATTCTATCTTTGTCAAAGAAATCAAAGGAGAAAGTCCTTTAGGATTTGATGTATCAGGTGAATATAAAAGAAAATAAAGGAGAGGTGTTATGAAAAATTTATTTTATAGATTAATTATTTTTTTAGATACTGCTCAGGAAAATGATACCAATTATAATATAGCCTGGTTCATGGCAAATAATTTTTATCGTATTGCTGATATGCGTATTAGTGAGCTAGCAGCTGAATGTTTTGTATCCCCAGCGACAATTTCACGTTTTTGTCGAGCATTGGGGTATGAAAATTTTGCTCATTTAAAACAAGAATGTTATACTTTTCATTCAAATGATAAAAAGTTTACAAATTTAATTAATATTCCTTTAGAAACAATGAAAACCAATCCATCACTTGCGACTCAACAATATGTTGATAAAGTGATTGAATATATCTCAGAATTACCTAAAATGTTAGATTGGAAAGAAGCAGATGCAACTTTAAAATTAATTCATGATAGTCAAAGTGTTGCCTTTTTTGGAACACAGTTTTCTCAAAGTGCCGCCCTTCACTTCCAAACTGATTTACTAATGTTAGAGAAGTTTACAATGGCTTATATGGATTCTTCGCGTCAGTTAGAATGTGCTAAAGAGTTAACAAGTGATAGTGTAGCCATTATTTTAACTGTTAATGGATATTTTACTGGGAGTGGTTTTAAGACATTACAATATATAAAAAAATCAGGTTGTAAGGTTGTTTTGATAACTTGTAATCCCGATTTAGATATAAAGATTCCGGTTGATCATACAATCTTATTAGGACCAGCTAAAAACAAAAAAACGGGGAAACATAGTTTGTTGACAGCAGTTGAATTGTTGTCACTTCGCTATTATTCATTATATTATCCTTCTATTCAAGAATTAAAGGGACATATCCTTTAATTCTTTTCTTGTTCTTGGATATAAAATTATATATAATAGACCTAACAAAGAGGGGTAGAAAATGAAAGAAATATGTCAAGAAACAATTATTAAAGAAGTAAAAAGATTGTGCATGGAAGCAAATTATGTTTTACCAATGGATGTACAAAAGGCTTTGCAAGATGCATATACAAAAGAAGATTCATTGATTGGACAACAAACTTTAGAAGTTTTAAATAAAAATGCCTCAATTGCAAGTTGTACATCATCGCCTATTTGTCAAGATACGGGAATGGCTTGTGTTTTTGTTGAAATAGGTCAAGATGTTCATGTTCAAGGCTCTTTAAATGAGGCTATTCATGAAGGTGTTCGTCAAGGGTATCAAGAAGGATATTTGCGTAAAAGTGTTGTGGATGATCCAATGTTTGATCGTATCAATACTAAAGATAATACACCGGCTATTATTCATTATGAGATTGTCGAAGGGGATCAACTTAAAATTATTGTTGCTCCAAAAGGTTTTGGTAGTGAAAATATGAGTCAGGTGAAAATGTTAAAACCAAGTGATGGTGTTCAAGGTGTTAAGGATTTTGTCTTAAAAGTTGTTAATGATGCGGGACCTAATGCTTGTCCACCAATGGTGATTGGAGTTGGAATTGGAGGTTCTTTTGATCGTGTAACTTTATTAGCTAAAAAAGCAATGTTAAGAGAAATAGGAACACATCATCCAGATCAACGTTATCAAGCTTTAGAAGAAGAATTGTTAGAAAAAATCAATCAAACAGGAATTGGACCAGCTGGTTATGGGGGAAAGACAACTGCTTTATCTTTAAATATTGAAACTTATCCAACGCATATTGCGGGAATGCCAGTAGCCGTAAGTATTTGTTGTCATGTGGCTAGACATAAGGAGGTTATTTTATGATCAAATCAATAACAACACCTTTGAATCAAGACGATGTTCTTGCTTTAAAAGCTGGTGATCAAGTGCTTTTAAGTGGCGTGATTTATACTGGACGTGATGCTGCGCATAAACGTTTAGTGGCTTTATTAGAAGCTGGAAAAGAATTGCCTTTTGATGTTTATAATCAAGTGATTTATTATGTTGGACCAACTCCAGCAAAACCTGGTGCTGTTTTTGGGAGTGGTGGACCAACAACATCAGGAAGAATGGACGCTTATGCACCAACCCTTCTTTCTTTAGGATTACGTGGAATGATAGGAAAAGGATATCGAAGTGAGGCGGTTAAAAAAGCGATGCAAGAATATACAGGTGTTTATTTTGGAGCTATTGGTGGAGCAGGAGCCTATATTGGTCAATGTATTCAAACATGTGAGGTCATTGCTTTTGATGATTTAGGACCAGAAGCTATTCGTAAGTTAACCGTTAAAGATTTACCTTTAACAGTTGTGATTGATAGCTATGGTAATGATTTATATGAACAAGGACGTGCCCAATATTTAAAGGAGCATCAACATGCCAATTAGAAATTATAATGAGGTTGATATCCTTTATACATTGATGTCCTATGTCAATGTTTCCTCATCACAAGATATGTATTATACAATTGCTCATACCATTTTAACTCATTTAGATAAGATTCCAGATATTAGCATTAATGATTTGGCGGATCTTTGTTATACATCACCAGCAACTATTTCACGTTTTTGTAAAGATTTAAATTGTAAGAATTTTGCGAATTTTAAAAATGAAATGGCGATTTCTTTAGAAATTGCCAGAGATGAAATTCATCTTGAAGATGAAGATGAAAAAGCTGTCTTAAAAAATCCTCAATATCTTGTTGATAAAATTTATAATGAAACAATTCAATCATTACAAAGAGTTCATCAAAGTATTAACATTCATGAAATTGATAAAATTTGTCAAATGATTCATCAAGCTCAAAAAGTCCATATGATTGGTTATCAATTCAATAAAATTATTTCCAATGATTTCCAAATGAAAATGTTAAAACTTCGTAAATTTATTTATGCCTTTGTAGAACGTGGTGATGAAATTCAAAGATTAGATATGATTGATAAAGACAGTCTGGTTATTATTATTACTGTTCGTGCGAGAAAACAATTAATTGATTCACTTGTTGAAAAATTACATGAACATCATCCACAGATTCTTTTATTAACGATGAATAAAGATTATCATCATGAGTTTATTGATTATACTTATTATATTGATGGAACAGAAAGTGATTATACTGAATCATCAATGCAAGGTACAATGAATTTTTTAAGTTTATTAGATTTGATTTATGTAAGATACGGATTATTGTATAGAAAGTAGGGAGAGATATATGTATAGTTTTTTAAATGATTATAGTGAAGGAGCACATCCTCAAGTTTTAGAAGCTTTGATTCAATCAAATCAGGAACAAACAGTTGGTTATGGAAATGATGATTATTGTCAAAAAGCTAAAGAAGTGATTTTAAAAAGAATAAATCAACCGTCTGCTGATGTTCATTTTCTTGTTGGAGGAACGCAAGCAAATTTAGTTGTGATTTCACATGCCTTAAGAGATTATCAAGGTGTTATTGCAAGTGATGAAGGGCATATTAATGTTCATGAAACAGCAGCTGTTGAAGGAACTGGACATAAGGTCATTACGAAACCTCATCAAGAAGGTAAGGTCACAGTTGAAATGATTAAACAAATCCTAGCACAGCATCCTGATGAACATATGGTTCAACCTAAGATGGTTTATATTTCTCAAACCACAGAACTAGGAACATATTATACAAAACAAGAATTAGAAGATATTCATGCTTTTACCAAAGAAAATGGTTTATATCTTTTCTTAGATGGTGCAAGACTTGGAAGTGCCTTAGTTTTAGATGATGCTCCTTCATTAGCTGATATTGCTAAAAATGTTGATGTTTTCTATATTGGTGGAACAAAGATGGGAGCAATGTTTGGCGAAGCCATTGTTATTTTAAATGATGAGCTTAAAGAGAATTTCCGTTATCAATTAAAACATAAAGGTGCCATGCTTGCTAAGGGGAGACTTTTAGGAATTCAATTCTATACGTTACTTAAAGACCATCTTTATGAAGATATTGGACGTCATGAAAATCAAATGGCTGATTATATAAGAGAAGCATTTAAAGCAAAAGGATATCCTTTATATTTACCTTCAAAAACTAATCAAGTCTTTGTTGATTTACCACTTGATGTTTTAGCTCAAATTGAAGAACATTATTTAGTCACTCATATTCAGCCATTAGATAATCAACAAATGCGTGTTCGTTTAGTCACTTCATGGGCAACCCCAAAAGTAGAAGTTGAAAAATTTGTTGAATTTATCAAACAATTATAAATCACATAATCATCCTTTTAACTGTACAATATTTGTAAATTGTATTATAATACTACATAGGGTGAATCCCTAAATTTACATAGAAATGGAGATATTGTAATGAACAAAACTGAATTAGTAGAAAAAGTTGCTGAAAGTGCTGGTTTGACAAAAACTCAAGCTGAAGCTGCTATCAATGCTTTTGTAGAAACTATTACTGATGGATTAAAAGCTGGAGACAAAATTACTTTAAAAGGATTTGGAACTTTTGAAGTAAGACAAAGAGAAGCAAGAGAAGGGCGTAATCCAAGAACTGGTGAAACAATGACTATTGCTGCTAGTAAAGCTCCTGCATTCAAAGCTAGTTCTGCTTTAAAGAACGTTATTAACGGAAAATAATCATGAAAAGTGCTTAATAAGCACTTTTTTTCTATCTATAGAATAAATTGCGTGCTTATTGATAGAAATTCATGTACACTATAGATAGGAGGATGATCAAAATGAATGTCATTGTATATAAAACAAAACATGGAGCAACACGTAAAATAGCTAAAGTCTTATCACAGTATCTATCAGATTGTATTTTGATGAATATCAATGATATTGATTATCCAACATTACAAAGAGCCCAAATGATTATTGTTGGGACTCCAGTTTATTATGGAAAGTTAGATGAGGATATTGTACATTTTATTAATAATCATCAAGAATTATTGATTTCTAAGCATTATTGTTTATATGTAACAGGGATTTTGCAAAGTGAATTTATGACTTTTGTTACACAGGCTTTTTCTTTTGATATCTTAAAAGATATTCAGGTGATTGCTGGGGTTGGAGGAGCCCTTTATTATCCAGACTTGTCAATCACTGAAAAAATGATTCTTCAGGTTATGAATAAAAGAACACCTGCAATTCAAAGAGAAAAAGATAAAGATATTTTTCAAAATTTCAATGATGAGGAAATTAAAATATTTGCTCAAAAAATTCAACGAATATTACAAACCGTATGATGACATACGGTTTTTGTGAGGAAGGAGGAAGATGATGCAAACGAGACAATTAATTCGACATTGTATCGAAACAGAAGATAAAAAGAATCCCTATACTGATGAAAAAATAGCTGAAATATTAGATTTATCAAGAGAAATTGTAACAAACATTAGAAAAGAATTAAAAATCCCAGATTCTAGAGAAAGAAGAAAAAGTGAACTTCATAAAGCCATTCTTCAAATCATTAAAGCTCAACCACAAATCAGTGATCGTCAACTAACAAAAAAATTAAATGATCAATACTTTGTCATTGGTAAATATGCAGTCAGTAAAATTCGTCAAGAATTAACTTTAAGTAAAACTCAAAATACTACATCAACTCCTATTTTTTCTCACATCATAGGCTATGATGGAAGTCTTAAAAACATTATTAATCGTGCCTTAGCAGCTTTGATATATCCACCTTTTGGGATGCATTGTTTATATGTTGGACAAGTGGGGACAGGAAAATCAACGCTCATTAAAGAAGTCTTAAACTATGCGCAGACTTTAGAAAGATATCAACAACATTTTTATTGCCATGAGATAAATTGTCAAGATTATAAACATAATGAAAAACAGTTATTAGTGGAACTTTTTGGATATCAACAACAAGCAGGTTTATTAGAAACAATGAATCAGGGAATTATTTGTTTAAATCAAATTGATTCTTTTCCCATTCAAGGCAAAGAAATGTTATTGAAGTATTTAAACACAGGACAATTTCAAAGACTAGATAATCCAGAAATCTTTATGAGTTCTACTATGATTATTGCAACTTTAAATACAGCTATAGAAGATTATCAAAGAAATTTTTCAATGGTGATACAGCTTCCTTCCTTTGAACAAAGACCAATGAAAGAAAAACTTGCCTATATTCAAAAATGTTTTCAAAATGAAAGTCAATGTTTAAATGATGATATTACGGTTAAAAAAGAAGCGCTTTATACTTTACTATCCTATCCTTTTCCTGATAATTTTCAGCAAGTTCAAAATGAAATTAAAGTCTCTTGTGCAAAAGCCTTATTAGATAAAAAAATCAGTGATGAAAATAGTATGATTGTGACTTTTGATAATCTATCTGACGCTTTAAAGAGTACTTATTATGCTCATAATCGTGAAACAAGAATGCTGATTCGTGGTGACATGATTTTTGCTTCTTCTGGTCATAGTGTCTTAACTCGTTCGGATATTACCGATTCATGGGATATTTATGAATTACTTGATGAAAAATTTGATGAATTAAAAGCTCAGGGATTAAGTGATCAGGAAGCTGGAAATGTTTTGGTTGAAGAAATGGAAATGAGTTTATCTAAACAGATTCATAATGTTGAAAGATCCAAGATGAGTAAAGATGAAATTTCAGCAATTGTTGGGAAAACGATTTTAGAACTTTCTTCGTACATATATGATAAAGCTAAAAAAGAATTGCCTTATTTAAGTGATTCTATGATTTTTCCACTAGCTATTCATTTAAAGATGATGAATGAAAGACAAGTTCATCAAAAAGCACGTTTTGTAAGAGAAATCAATAAAATCAAACAAAATAATCCTAAAGAATATTTAATTGCGAAAAACATGATTCAAAATATACAAAAGAAAATACTTGTACAACATCCTGAAGAAGAAACATGTTTTCTTGCTATTTACTTTCAAAAGTTTCAAAGTCGCTACTATGATAATCAAAAAAAGATTGCAGTTTTGGTTGTATCACATGGTCATGTGGCTAGTGCCATGGCTCAAACTGCAAATATGATTATGGGTGAATATCATGCCGTCGGCTTGGATTTAGAATTTTCTGATTCACCAAAAATCATGGCAGATAAGGTTATTGCGAAAGTCCATGAGATTGATCAAGGCAAAGGGTGCATTATTTTGGCTGATATGGGTTCGCTATTGCAGGTTGGTGAGCGTGTGGAAAAGGAAATTGGTGTAGCAGTAGGTGTTTTAGGGCGTTGTGATACGTTGATGGTGATTGAATGTTTAAGAAAGACATTATGGACGAATGAAACGATTGATGAGATTGTTGAAAGTTTAGACATTAAAGAAACCAGACATATCTATCAAAATCAAAATCGTATTCATGAAAGAGCTAAAGCGATTTTAACTTGTTGTGTGACTGGTGAAGGAGCAGCTATTCAATTAGAAAATTATTTAAAGGTCCGTTTTGAGTCGGTTTTTAAAGATGTCAAATGGCTTCATTTAGGTTATGTTGATGAAATATCTTTAATGGAAAGAATCGAAGACCTTAATCAAAAATATGAAATTATGGCAATAGTTGGAACTTTAGATCCACATATCAGTGATATACCATTCTATACATCACAACAAGTCTATCAAAAAGAAGGGTTTGAATCTCTAAAGACCTATTGTTATAAATATTTAGGTATCTATAATCCTTTATTAGAAGTCTTAGATCAACAATGTATTAGTATTCTTTCAGGAAATTATACCAAAGAAGAAGTTATTGATAATGCAGTGGCTATGATGGTTGAAGCCAATTGTGTTGATGAAAACTATCTTTTAAGTGTTTATAAAAGAGAAGCCTGGTTACCAACCTATTTACAGGGAGGAATTGGGATTCCTCATGGTGAAAGTCAATATGTTACAAAACCAGTCATTCACATTACAAAATTAGACAAACCTGTCTGTTGGGATGGTGAAAACTTTGTTGATTTTGTATTTACTTTGGCATTAAAAGAAGATCAAACTGAAGCTTTTGAGGAGCTATATAAGCAAATGCGAGAGCCTTCGTTTATGCAAATCTTAAAACTTTGTACAAGTCAAGAAGATATTTTAGAAAAATTTATGTTAATACAGTATTAGTCAATCAAAACCCCCTTTTGTCAAGTAAAATAATAGACGAAAGGGGGTTACTCATTTGATAAAAGAAAATCAGAGTTTTCCTAAGGTCACAGTTATTTTAAGAGGTTATCGTTATGAAAGTGTTAGAGCCGTTGTTAAACAGATGGTAGGGACAAAGTTACAGGCTGTTGAGATTACGATGAATAGTGATGATGCTGCGAGTACGATTCAAAAAATAGCTGATGAATTTGGAAAAGACATATGTGTTGGAGCAGGAACGGTTATGAATTTAGCACAAGCAAAGGAAGCTGTTGAAGCGGGGGCCCAGTTTGTTTTATCACCAGTAAAATTGTCAAAAGAAATTATTGACTATTGTCATGCACACGGTGTTATAACTGTACCAGCTGCCATGACACCAAGTGAAATTCAAGAATTATTAGAAAATGGTGCAGATATTGTGAAAGTCTTTCCAGCTGCAAGATTGACACCACAATATATTAAAGATGTTATGGCGCCATTAGGTCGTATTCCATTGATGGTTGTAGGTGGTATCAATGGGTTAAATGCTCAAGATTATTTTGATGCGGGGGCGAGATTTGCTGGAATAGGTTCAGGAATTTTTGATAAAAAAGATATTGAAGATGCAAATGAAGAAAATCTTAAGAAGTCTATTTTAGCATTTGTTCAACAAATAAGTTGGGAGGATTAAATAATGGATAGTATTCATTTTGATGAAACGCAAGTTCTCATTATAGATGAAAAATTAAATCACGATGAGGTTTTAAAGAAAATGGCTGATCAATTACAAGTCAAAGGATATGTTAAAGACAGCTATTATCCAGCAATTATAGAACGTGAAAAAAATTATCCAACCGGATTATTCACAGAAGCTATTAATGTTGCGATTCCCCATTGTGATATAGCCAATGTTAATCAAGGTTCAATTTGTGTTGGGGTGTTAAAACAACCCACACAATTTGCCAGAATGGATGAACCAGATGTGATGATTGATGTTCAATTAGTTGTCATGCTAGCATTGACATTACCACATGGACATATTGAAATGTTACAAAAAGTTGTTGCCTTGATTCAAAATCAAGATGTTGTAAAATCAATTGTTCATTCATCAAATCAAAAAGAAATTTATGAAACAATAAAAAAATATTTGCTGTAGGAGGAAAAAGGAATGAAAAAAGTATTAGTTGCATGTGGCAATGGAATTGCTACAAGTACAGTTGTCGCTTCAAAGATTAAAGAAAGATGTGAAAAAGAAGGAATTGCGATTCATGTTACCCAATGTAAAGTTCTAGAAGTTGCCAGTAAAGCTGCTGATTTTGATTTAGTTGTTACATCTGGAAAGTTTAAAGATGATAGTGTTTCAACACCTATTGTTGGAGCTATTGCTTTATTAACAGGGATTAATGAAGAAGCAACTTTTGAAAAAATATTAGGATATTTAAGATAATTTGAAAGGAGTCTACATATGAATAGTTTTTTTGATGCAATATACCAAGGCTTTCAGTTTTTCTTAAATGCTGGATCATTGGTTATGTTACCAGTTATTATTACAATTATTGGATTAGTTTTTAGAGTCAAGTTATCAAAATCATTTAAAGCTGGTTTAACAATTGCGATTGGTTTTGCTGGTATCAATTTAGTTGTTAATTTATTGAAAACAAATATTGGACCTGCTGCTCAGGCAATGGTTACTAATTTTGGGATTAATTTAAATGTTACTGATGTTGGATGGGGTGCTATTGCTTCAGTTACATGGGCTTCACCAATTATTGCCTTCATCATTTTTGAAATTTTAGCGATTAATATTATTATGTTAATTTTAAAGTTAACAGATACAATGGATGTTGATATTTGGAATTATCATCATATGGCAATTGTTGGTATCTTAGTTTACTTTGTAACTGAAAATGTTGCTTTAGGTTTGTTAGCTTCAGGTATTATGGCAATTATTACCTTTAAGTTATCAGATTGGTCAGCTCCATTTGTTGAACATTATTTTGGGATTCCAGATGTTTCTTTGCCAACTGTATCTTCAGTTTCATCATTGATTATTGCCGCTCCATTGAATTGGGTCATTGATCATATTCCAGGGGTTAATAAAATTAATTTTGATATTAAAAGTGCAAGAAAATATTTAGGGTTCTTTGGTGAACCAATCATGTTAGGTTTGATTTTAGGATGTATTTTAGGATTGTTAGCGCGTTATGATTTAGCAGCTATCTTAAATTTAGGTGTCAATATGGCTGCAGTTATGGTTTTAATTCCTAAGATGACTTCTTTATTTATGGAAGGTTTAATGCCTATTTCTGAAGCTGCTAAGAAGTTTACTTCTGAAAAATTCAAAGGTAGAAAATTATACATTGGTTTAGATTCAGCAGTTATTGTTGGTAATCAAAATGTTATTACAACTGCTTTAATCTTAACCCCAATTACAATTGCTTTAGCAGCTATCTTACCAGGAAATCGTGTTTTACCATTTGCTGATTTAGCGGTTATTACTTTTAGGGTTGCGATGATTGTTGCTGTTACAAGAGGTAATTTGTTTAGAAGTTTATTGATTGGGATTGTTCAAATGGCAGCTATCTTATATGCTGGAACTTTAACAACTCATGCTTTAACAGGTTTAGCATTATCAACTGGTTTGAAATTTGATGGTTTAATTACATCATTTGCTGGTACATCTTTAACACAAAGTTTCTTAGTCTTTGAAAGCTTTGTATCTAATCCAATTGTCTTTGTTCCACTCTTAATTATTGTTTTCATTGCTGTTTGGTTCTTTGTCGAAAAAGTTGTTGGTAAAAAGAAAATTGAAGAATATGCTGGAGAATGTGAAGAAGACATGTAGGAGGAAAGATTATGGAAAGAGCTATTGATCGTTTAGAACCATTTCAACGTGCTATTTCAAAAGCACATTTGGCAAGTGCGGGAGTATCTATTGATGCTTTAGAATCAAGACCATTGATTGCAATTGCGAATAGTTGGAATGAAGTTTGTCCAGGCCATGAACCTTTGAAAAAATTGGCTGAGGAAGTAAAAAAAGGAATTTTAGAAGCTGGTGGTGAACCTATTGAGTTTAATACTATTGCTATGTGTGATGGGATTGCTCAAGGTCATCCTGGTATGCGTTATTGTTTGCCACATCGTGATATTATAACGGATTCATGTGAAGCTATGATTGTTGGTGAAGGGGTTTTTGATGGAGTTGTTTATTTAGCAAGCTGTGATAAGATTATTCCTGGTATGTTAAATGCTGCCGCAAGAATTAATTTACCTTCCATCATTGTTACAGCGGGACCATGTTATGCTGAAATTAAGCCTAATGAGTCTAAAGAATTAAGACAAAGATTCTTACGTGGTGAAGCGACTGAACGTGAAGTTATTGAAGGAACTTTAAAATATTATACAGGTCCTGGGGTTTGTCCATTTTTAGGAACTGCCAATACAATGGGCTGTTTATGTGAAGGATTAGGAATGATGTTGCCCAATGGGGCCTTATATCCATCAAGTACCAGTATGCGTCGCTTTAGTGCAAGAGAAAGTGGTATTCGTTTAATGGAATTGGTAGAAAAGAATATTAAGCCATCTGATATTATGAGTCAAGAGGCACTCAATAATACAATTAAATTATTAAGTGCAATCGGGGGATCATTAAATGCCTTAATTCATTTACCTGCCCTTGCTCATGAATTAGGTTTAGAAGTTACTTGGGAAGAAATTGCTCATATCACTTCACAAGTCCCAGTTATATGTAATATTGTTCCTAATGGAAATTTAACTTGTGTTGATTTATATCAGGCTGGGGGAGTTCCAGCTATCCTCAAAACCATTGAATCTACTTTACAAAAAGATGTCATGACTTGTACAGGTAAGACATTAGCAGAAAATCTAAATCGCAAGATAGAGATAAATCGTGAGATTATTCGTACTATGGATGATGAACAATCTATTACGAATGGAATTCAAGTATTATATGGTAACCTAGCTCCAGAAGGGGCATTGGTCAAAACCAGTGCTGTTCCTAAAGATTTACATGTCTTTACGGGAAAAGCCAGAGTGTTTAATAGTGAAGATGAATGTTATGAAGCTTTTCATCGTCATGAAATTCAAGAAGGCACTGCTCTGATTGTACGTTATGAAGGTCCTCAAGGTGGGCCAGGTATGAAAGAATTACACCGTATTACTGAGATTATGAAAGGTATTGCACATTGTGGAATTATTACAGATGGTCGTTTTTCTGGAGCCAGTGGTGGATTAAGCATTGGTTATCTTTGTCCAGAAGCAGCTGTTGGGGGAACTATAGCGTTGGTTGAAGATGGTGATATTATTCATGTGGATTTGAATCAAAATATGATTCATTTACAAATCAGTGATGAAGAATTAGAAAAACGTCGTGCGAATTTTAAACCATTAGTTAGAGTTGCTGAAAAAGGATTATTAGGACGTTATGCAAAACTTGTTCAATCAGCCAAAACAGGTGCTGTTTTAAAATAATCATAGGGGTATGATTAAGTCGGATATCCTTAGTTTGTTGTCTACATTATATTTTAAAAAATTCATATAATTTCTCTACATCCCTTCGAAAGTAGATAAAACTAAGGATAAACAAATAAAAACCAGAAGTAGAAATGATTTTCTATCTTCTGGTTATTTTAATATAACTCTTTTTATTTAATGATTGTTCCTTGACTAGGTCCACCAGCAGCATTTGATTCATCAGTATCAATGTGCATAGCTAAAGCATAGCTATCACTAACACGACAAACAACATCTCCAAATGTTAATGAACGTCCATCAGTAGTCACTTCAACACTGACAACATCTTTATCTTTAACCCCAAATTCTTGAGCATCAGCAGGAGTCATATGAATATGACGTTTAGCAGCAATCACACCACAAGAAATTTCAACTTCTCCTTCTGGTCCTACTAATTTACATCCTTCAGTTCCTTCGATATCTCCAGATTCTCTCACTAATGCTTTAATTCCAAGTGATCTTGCATCTGTTAATGATACTTCTACTTGAGTTGCATTACGAGTTGGTCCTAAGATAGACATTTTTGTTTCTCCTTTAGGTCCTACAACAGTAACTTTTTCAGCACATGCAAATTGTCCTGGTTGAGATAAATCTTTTTTGTTTGTTAATGTATACCCTTTACCAAATAATGTTTCCAAATCTGCTTGAGATAAATGTACGTGTCTAGCAGAAGTTTCGACTAAAATTGTTTTTCCCATAATAATCCTCCTATTTCCATAAATATATTACAACTTTTTTTATATTTTGCAAAGGAATTTGCGATATTTTTGTACAAAATCTTTGTTTTGTTAAAATTTAACAAGAGTTTTTTCATTATATGAAAACTGTGGCATTTTATTTTGAAGTAAAAACTGTTATAATAGAAAAGAAATGTAGGTGATTGATAGTGATTGTTAACTGGAGTGATATTGTTAACTTTATTAGAGGTTCAATAGATTTAATTGCAGTTTGGTTTATTTTGTATTATTTGATATCAATGTTTAAAACAAATGTCAAAACAATGCAATTATTTAAAGGAGTTCTTTTTATTTTAATTGTTAAACTTTTAACGAGTTTACTTGGTTTAACAACTTTAAATTATTTGGTAGAAAGTATTATCAATTGGGGTGTTTTAGCAATTATTATTATCTTTCAACCAGAAATTAGAACCTTACTTGAAAAAATGGGTCAAACGAAGATGACCTTAAAAAAAGAAATCAGTGATGATGAAAAAGAAAGATTAATGGATGAGTTGGTTAGTGCGATTACAACTTTATCTAAAGAACAAACTGGAGCTTTGATTACATTTGAAAGAACCCAATCACTTTTAGATTATATCAATACCGGTACGCGTATAAATGCCGATATTAAAAGTGAACTTTTTTTAACCATCTTTTGGGAAGGAACACCTTTACATGATGGGGCAACGATTATTCAAGGGGATCGGGTTGTTTGTGCGGCTGCATTTTACCCACCAACAAATAAAGAATTAAGCCCTAAGTATGGGGCTCGTCATCGAGCTGCGATTGGGATTAGTGAGATAACAGATTCATTAACCGTTGTTGTTAGTGAAGAAACCGGAACCATTTCATTTGCGATGAATGGGGAACTTAAAAAAATTCCTACTAAGGAGTTAAGAGCTTCTCTTGTTAATGAATTGAATTGGTTTAAATCTGATGATGAAGGAGGGCAAAAACATGAGTCCTAGACATCAAAAAGATCATAAAGATATTCATGATTCAACAACTGAATTCTTTTTGAAAGTTGTTCAAAAGGAAAAAGAAAAAAACAGTCGTGAAAATAGTCCAACAAAAGAAAATATTAATACAACCAAGACTAAGACGATTGATACAGTAGGACGTTTTTATAATTATATTAATAAAACTTTAGATAAAATCTTATCTAGTAAAATGAGTATTATGGTTTTATCTTTCATTATGGCTGGTGTTTTATTTTGGAGTATTGCAGGAAGTAGTGGAGGAAAAGATAATTTAGCCAATCCAACTTCAGGGGCAACATTGGATAATGTTCCTGTGCAAATAGAAGGTTTAAATAAATCATTAGAAATCTCGGGAGTACCTGAACAGGTAACAGTTGGTTTAATTGGACCATCATTAGATATTTATAAAACAAATTTTTCAAAAAATTATGAAATTTATTTAGATGTTAAAGGTTTAAGTGAGGGAGAACATACGATTAATTTAAAATCACGTAATTTCCCTGATACCTTAAAAGTTATGATTGTTCCAGATTTAGTGAAGATTAAATTATCACCAAAAGAAGAACGTGTCTATGATTTAGGATATCGTTTTATTAATGAAGATAAAATGGATAGTGAATATTCAGTTAGTGTTGAAGAAATGAGTTTAGAGACAGTTATTTTACATGCAAGTCAAGAAACCTTAGATCGTGTTGCTAAAGTTGAGGCATGTATTGATGTGACAGATAAAAAAGAATCTTTTGAACAAAATGCCAATATTAAAGCATATGATAATAGTGGAAAAGAAGTGAAGGTTGAGATTTCACCTAAGAAGGTACATGTGAAATGTAATGTTTCTAGTTATAGTAAGAGTGTCCCAATTCAAGCACATTTTATCGGTGATTTGTCAACGGGATATCAAGTTTCTAATTATACTTTGTCACAAAGTGAAGTGACAATTTATGGTGTTGAAGATAAGATTAAAGATATTGCGGTTGTACAGGTTGATGTTGATGTTACAAATCTTAAGTCAAATACAACCATTAGTAATGTTTCATTGAAGAAGGAAAATGGTATCAATAAGTTTTCAACAAGTGCAATTGATGTGACGGTTGAAGTTGAAAAGGTTATTACTAAGAAATTTGATAAGATACCAATTCAAGTCCTAAACAATGAAAGAAAGTACAAGGTGTCATTTGCTGGAGAAAGCCAATATGCCTCTGTTTCAGTGACTGGAACAGAAGCTAAGATAGCTTCTTTAACAGCTGACAATATACAAGCAACTATTGATATTGATAAATTAAAACTTGGAACTAACAAGGCTGATGTCAAGGTTGCAGTGGATGATGAGAAATTAAAGATTGAATTATTATCATCATCTAAAGTGACAATTAATATTGAAAGGAATTAGAAAAATGGGTAAATATTTTGGAACAGACGGTTTTAGAGGAGAAGCGAATATTGATTTAACTGTAGAACACGCTTTTCAAGTTGGGAGATATTTAGGATGGTATTACTCTCGTAATCACAAAGCTAGAATTGTAATTGGGAAAGATACAAGAAGAAGTTCATATATGTTTGAATATGCGCTGGTTGCTGGGTTAACCGCAAGTGGTGCAGATGCATATTTATTACATGTAACAACAACACCTTCTGTATCATATGTGGTAAGAAGTGAAGAATTTGATTGTGGTATTATGATTTCAGCTTCACATAATCCTTATTATGATAATGGAATTAAGATTATTAATGGTAAGGGGCATAAGTTAGAGGCTACGATTGAAAATTTAATTGAACAATATATTGATGGATTAACTGATCCTATTCCATATGCGACAAAAGATGCGATTGGAAGAACAGTAGACTTTGCAATGGGAAGAAATCGTTATATTGGATATTTAATGAGTATTCCTACACGTGCTTTTAAAGATTTAAAAGTTGGTTTAGATTGTGCGAATGGTTCATCTAGTGCAATTGCTAAAAGTGTTTTTGATGCTTTAGGTGCGCAGACTTATGTGATTAATAATGAACCTGATGGAACAAATATTAATACAAACTGTGGTTCTACACATATTGAAGTCTTACAAAAATATGTTGTTGAAAATGGATTAGATGTTGGTTTTGCATATGATGGTGATGCTGATAGATGTATTGCTGTGGATGAATTTGGTAGAGTTGTTAATGGTGATTTAATTCTTTATGTTTGTGGTTTAGAAATGAAAGCTAAAGGAGAACTTGTTAATGATACAATTGTTACAACAATTATGAGTAACTTTGGTTTATATAAATCACTTGATAAAGCTGGAATTAAATATGAAAAGACTGCTGTTGGGGATAAATATGTTTATGAAAATATGGTTCAAAATGGTCATTGTATTGGTGGAGAACAATCTGGACATATTATTTTCTCAAAACATGCAACAACTGGTGATGGTATTTTAACATCATTAAAGATTATGGAAACAATGGTAGAAAATAAAAAGACTTTAGCTCAATTAACTGAAGCAGTTGAAATCTATCCACAATTGTTAATCAATGTTCGTGTTACTGATAAGAAAAAAGCCCAAGAAGATCCTGATGTTCAAAAGGCTGTCAAAGAAGTTGAAGAATTATTAGGTGATGAAGGAAGAATCTTAGTTCGTGAAAGTGGAACAGAACCAGTAGTAAGAGTTATGGTTGAAGCTAAGAGCGATGAAGTTTGTCATGAAAATGTGCTTAAAGTCGTTAATGTAATTAAAGAAAAAGGATATGCAGTAGAAAAATAATACAGTTTCACATATTATCACAAAATATTGCCATATTATATGGCAATATTTTGTATATAGTGATAGTGAGGTGATAAAAGTGAAGTATCGTATTAATATTATTGATGATGAAAAGAATTTAAATGATTTAGTAAGAACTTATTTAGAAAAAGAAGGATATATTGTTTATTCTTTTTATACGTATGAAGAAGCTTTATTACATAAAGATGATGATGTCCATTTATGGATTGTGGATATTATGTTGGATAAAAATAGTGGGTTTGATTTGTTAAATGAAATTAAAAATTGTAAACCTAATATGCCAATTGTTTTTATGAGTGCGAGAGATCAGGAGTTTGATCGTATTATTGGATTAGAAAAAGGCTGTGATGAATATATTACGAAACCATTTAATATTAAAGAAGTGATTTTAAGAATTCATAATGTTTTAAAACGTGTTTATAAAGATGATCCGTCTTTGATTAATATTGATGGTTATGCGATTGATGAAGAAAAACGTAAGGTTTTATCAAATAATAAAGAAATTGAATTAACGACTAAAGAATATGAATTATTATTGTATTTTATTAAGAATAAAGGTATTGCTATTTCAAGAGAACAAGTTTTATCTAAGGTTTGGGATGAAAATTATTTTGGTAGTGATCGTGTTGTTGATGATACACTTCGTCGTTTAAGAAAGAAAATGCCAGATTTAAATATTAAAACAATCTATGGATTTGGATATCGATTAGATTAATATGAAAGCAAAATTATCAAAGTTTCAATTCTTAAAAAGACTGTCTCTTGTTCAGCAATTGATTGTTGTTTTAAGTTTTGTCGGTTTATTATTGGTTGCTGTTTTAATGCCTTTGGTTGATTATAATTTAAGTTCTATTATTGATAAGCAAATGTATGAAACATTAGTGATATCACAATATTCAGTCATTAATGATTCCTATATGCCAAATAAACAAAGTAAACCAACATATCATATTATTTATGATAAAAAACAAAATATGTTTATTGATTTTAACTTATCTCAAGATGTTGTTATGACTTTATATAGTCATTTATTTGGTGATGATTTAGATAAGATTGTAAATTCTAATCAAGAGACAATTAAAGATAAAGGACAATATGGTGATGAAACTTATTATTATATGATTACAAAATATAATAATTCTTCAAAATATTTAATTTCTATTGTCAATAGTGATTATTCATCTGATTTAATTCATTCTTTAAGAAATCAAATTATTTATATTCAATATGGTTTCTTTGTCATTTTTGCATTAGTGATGATTGTTTGGGTATTAACTTTAATTACGCCTTTACAAAAAATTAAGAATTATATTGATGATATTAAAAATAGAAAGAAAAGTGAATTAAATATTGATCGTGGTGATGAAATTGGAATTGTTTCTAAAGCCTTGGTTGAAATGAAAGAAGATTTGGATAAACAAGAAAGTATTAAGGAAGAAATGATTCATAATATTTCACATGATTTAAAGACCCCAATTGCATTGATTCAAACATATGGACAAAGTGTTAAAGATGATATTTATCCTTATGGAGATAAGAATAGTTCAATGGATGTTATTTTAGAAAATGCTAATCGTTTAGAACATAAAGTGAAGTCATTTTTATATTTAAATCGTTTAGATTATCTACAAGGTGAAAATAATGAATTAGGAACATTTGAAATGAAACAACTTATTGAAAAGATTGTTTTACAAATGGATGCTTTAAAACCAGAAATTTCTTTACAAGCAGATTTAGAAGATGTTTGTTTTGTTGGAGATGAAGAACATTGGCGTGTCGCTATTGAAAATATTATTGAAAATGCAACACGTTATGCAAAAAGCCAAATTCATATTACTTTAAAAGATAAGTTTCTAGAGATATATAATGATGGTGATCATATTGATGAAGAAACTTTACCTTTCTTATTTGATCCTTATGTCAAAGGAGTCAAAGGACAATTTGGTTTAGGATTATCAATTGTAAGTAAAATTGCTTCGATGTTTAGTTATGATGTGAAAGCAGTTAATCAAGAAGTTGGTGTAAGTTTTATTTTTACTAAAGAGTAACCCTTGTAAGAGGGTTTTTCTTTAGTAAAAAATGAATCTTTTTGAAAGTGTTGTAACACTTGCTTGTACATCGGACTTATGCTATACTTGATATGAAAATAAGAGTTGGAGGGAGTGTTTTGATATGCAGATTTCAAGTCGATTTACGATGGCTATCCATATATTTGCGTGTATTGACACTTTTGAAAAAGATCACAAACTAACAAGTGAGTTTTTGGCTTCAAGTGTGAATGTCAATCCTGTTGTGATTAGAAGATTATTACAACAATTAAAAGCGGCTAAGCTGATTACAGTAACGAGAGGAAGTGGAGGGGCTGCAATTGCTAAACCACTTGATGAAATTACTTTTTTAGATATCTATCATGCGGTAGAATGTGTAAATCATGGAGAATTGTTTCATTTTCATGAAAATCCCAATGAAGCTTGTCCTGTAGGTAAAAATATTCATCATGTTTTGGATGGCAGATTGGACTGTATTCAAAAAGCCATGGAAGATGAAATGCGTCAAATGACATTAGCTGATTTTTTGAAAGATACACGAGCATATATACAAAAAGAGAATCAATGACCTATATCGTGAATATAGGTTTTTTCATTGATAATGATGTAACTGTTGACATTACAACAACTGCGTGCTACAATCGAATTGTAATAAAGAAGATTACAACGAATGGAGGACTCAAAATGAAAGCTCAAAAATATTTAGATATATTACGTGAAATCAAAGATGTTGCTTTTGCGACGGTAGATGAAAATGGGAAACCGCAAGTACGTATTATTGATGTCATGATTGTGGAAAATGAAAAATTATATTTTTGTACTGCTAGAGGTAAAGCTTTTTATCAGCAATTGATACAAAATGAAAATGTTGCAATCACAGGAATGAATCAAGCCTTTCAAATGATTAGATTAAATGGGGTCATTTATAGATTATCCCAACAAAAAGAATGGATTGATCGTATTTTTAAAGAAAATCCAAGTATGAATCATGTGTATCCTGGTGAAAGTCGATATATTCTTGAGGCTTTCTGTATTGAGCAGGGTGAAGGTGAATTTTTTGATTTAGGTAAAGAGCCAATTGTAATAGAGTCTTTTATTCTAGGAAATGAGGATTATCAACAAAAAGGTTTCATTATTAATGAAGATTGTATTCATTGTGGTAAGTGTGAACGTATTTGTCCACAACAATGTATTAAAGACTTTGTCATTTCACAAACGCATTGTTTACATTGTGGCTTATGTTATGAAGAATGTCCAGTGAAGGCAATTGTTAAAAGAGGTGGATAAACATGTTAGAAAATATGTGGTCAATTTTTATAGAACGTAAGGATTTCTTTTTAAGTTTATTATGGGAACATTTAGAAATTTCTTTACTTGCTATTGGGATTGCTGTTTTAATAGGTGGTTTAGTGGGGATTTTGATTAGTGAATTTCAAAAAACATCGAAACCAACTTTAGGATTCATTAATTTCTTATATACAATTCCTTCTATTTCAATGTTAGGATTTCTCATTCCTTTTTCGGGAATAGGAAATGCAACAGCCGTCATCGCTTTAACTGTTTATGCTTTACTACCAATGGTAAGGAATACTCATACTGGGATTACGAATGTTGATCCCGTTCTTTTAGAAGCAGCCAAAGGAATGGGAAGTACAAAATTACAGATTCTTTTAAAAATTAAATTACCTTTGGCAATGCCAATTATCATATCTGGTATTCGCAATATGGTGACAATGACAATTGCTTTAGCAGGGATTGCTTCGTTTATTGGTGCAGGTGGTTTAGGAGTAGCTATTTATCGAGGAATCACGACCAATAATACAGCTATGACGATGGTTGGAAGTTTATTGATTGCCCTATTAGCATTAGTTATGGATATGCTTCTAGGATTTATTGAAAAACGTATGAACAAGCGTAGTATTAAAGATAAAAAAGTAAATAAAGTGATGGCATTGGTTTCTATAGGATTATGTATTGTGATTGTTATTGGGACAGTGGTTTCAAGAAAAAAACAAGATACAATTCATATTGCGACGAAACCAATGACAGAACAATATGTATTAGGTGAAATGCTTAAACTCTTGATTGAACAAGATACAAATTTAAATGTTGAATTAACTCAAGGGGTTGGTGGAGGAACATCTAATATTCAACCAGCTATGGAAAGTGGAGAATTTGATCTTTATCCTGAATATACTGGAACGGGATGGAATATGGTTTTAAAAAAAGATGGAATTTATACTGAGGATTTATTTGATTCTATGCAAGATGAGTATAATCAATCTTTAGATATGAAGTGGATGGGGATGTATGGTTTTAATAATACATTTGGCTTGGTTGTTCGTCGTGAAATTGCTGAGAAATATCATCTTAAGACATATTCAGATTTAAAAACAGTCGCAAATCAATTGATTTTTGGTGCTGAATATGATTTCTTTGAACGTGAAGATGGGTATAATGCATTATGTCAAACTTATGATTTGCATTTTAAGAAAACCATGGATATGGATATTGGTTTGAAATATCAAGCTATTAATCAAGGAAAAATTGATGCTATGGTTATTTTTACAACTGATGGACAACTCAGTGTTTCAAATATTACCGTGTTAAAAGATGATAAAAACTTTTATCCATCTTATATGTGTGGAAATGTTGTACGTAATGAAGTTATCAAGAAACATCCTGAATTATCTAATATTTTTAAGAAATTATCTGGACTCATTACTGATCAAGATATGGCTCAAATGAATTATGAGGTTGAAACGGATAGTAAAGAACCAAGAGATGTTGCTAAAGACTTTTTACAAAAGAAGAATCTTTTGAAGTGAGGTGTAAATAATGGAAACAATTATTGAATTTAAAAATATTAAAAAAGCTTATGGTGATAAAGTTGTACTTGAAGATTTCAATCTTATAGTTGAAAAAGGAGAGTTTGTGACAATCATTGGCTCATCGGGTTGTGGAAAAACAACAGCTTTGAAAATGATTAATGGATTAATTGAACCAACGAGTGGGGATATTTTAGTGGAAGGTAAAAATATTCATGATAAAAATCTCACTGAATTGCGTCGTCATATTGGTTATGCAATTCAAGGGAGTGTTTTGTTTCCTCATATGACAGTTGAACAAAATATTTCCTATGTCCCTCATTTACTTAATAAAAAAGATAAAGAAAAAACACATTTAGCTGTTTCTAAGTGGATGAAAATTGTTGGACTTGATGAAGAATTAAAAGAACGTTATCCTTTAGAACTTTCTGGTGGTCAACAACAAAGGGTTGGAATTGCTAGAGCTTTAGCTGCTTCACCAGATATCCTTTTAATGGATGAACCTTTTGGTGCAGTGGATGAAATTACACGTGGACAATTACAGATTGAATTAAAACAAATCTATGAAAAAACAGGAATTACAATCTTATTTGTTACTCATGATATTTCAGAGGCTTTGAAACTTGGGACAAAAGTTTTAGTCATTGATAAAGGAGTTATTCAACAATATGATACACCTCATGAACTTTTAGCTCATCCAGCATCTGATTTTGTAAAACAATTGGTAGAAAAAGAGCGTCATACTTGTCATTTACCTGATGATCAGTTGGTTGATTGTAAATATAGTGGGGCAAGTGGATATTCTAAGCATAGATAAAAAAATTCTGTAACATATAAAACGTTACAGATTTTTTATTTCATATTTTTTAACTTTGGAAAAATTGTTAATGTGACAGCAATATTCAAAAGAAACTCATATGAAAAGATAATAGTTATAACTTGATGAAAGCTTAAAGATAAACCAATGAGTAAGATTAATATTGGAATGCATAACCACATAATAAGAAAACCAATCTTTTTCTCTTTAATTAAAAGATAATAGCCTCCAAGTAAAATACAATCAATAATTAATTTTAAAATATAGAAAAAGGAAAAAGAACGCGATAAATCAATCAATGAAGAACTTCCAATGACAACCATAGCAATATAAATAAACATTATAGAAAAGCTTGTCCCTTTTTCATTCATAGAATCACCTTCTTCTTCATTATAACAAAAAAAGATGGTTTATCAAAATGATAAACCATCAATTTCTTTACTTTTCTTTTTTAGGATCTCTGGCAATTTCGGCAATTGAAGTGACAGCACTAGCTAAACCTTGTAATTCACTAGGAATAATAATCTTAGTTGCTTCACCTTCAGCTAATTTCTCTAAAGCTTTGAAACCTTCTAATGTAACATAAGCTTGTTTTGGAGAAGCTGAATTGATATATTCAATACCTTTAGCTTGCGCTTCATAAACTAATCTTAATGCTTCAGCTTCACCTTCAGCACGAGCAATTTGTGCTTCTTTTTCAGCACTTGCTTCAAGAATCATAGATTCTTTTTTACCTTCAGCAGTTAAAATTGCAGCTGTTTTCTTACCTTCAGCTTGTAAGATAGCTTCACGTCTTTCACGTTCTGCACGCATTTGTTTTTCCATGGCTTCTTGAATATCACGTGGTGGAATAATATTTTTAACTTCCACACGATGAATTTTAATTCCCCAAGGATCAGTTGCTTCATCAAGAATAGAACGCATTCTTGAATTGATAATATCTCTTGAAGTCAAAGTTTCATCTAATTCAAGGTCACCAATAATATTACGTAAAGTTGTTGCAGTTAAATTTTCAATTGCATTTAATGGTCTAACAACACCGTAAGTAAATAATCTAGGATCAGTAATTTGGAAATAGACAACTGTATCAATTTGCATTGTTACATTATCTTTAGTAATAACAGGTTGTGGAGCAAAGTCCATAACTTGTTCTTTTAAAGAGACTTTGTTGGCAATTCTATCCAATAAAGGAATAAGAATGTGTAAACCAACATTACATGTACGGTTATAAGCACCAATTCTTTCAACAACATAAGCATAAGATTGAGGAACAATACGAATTGTTCTTGCAATCACAATAATAGCTAATAAAATTAAAATCACAAGCCATAAATAATTCACTATAAAATCTAACATAATCTATCATCTCCCGTATTTATTTTTTTAACAATAAGATGAGCACCTTCAATAGAAATAACTTCTGCATATTCACCAGCTTTGATATATTCGTTATCTAAGCTTGTTGCACTCCATAAAGTTCCCATCACTTTGACTTCACCTTTATTATCGGCAGTAATTGTTTCAGTAACTAGACAATGTTTACCAATAACACGATCTAGATTGGTTTTTACTGTATTTCCTCTTAAATATTTTTTAGCAAGTGGTCGTGAAACAATAATACAAATAATTGAAACAATTGTAAATAAGACCATTTGAATAAAAGGACTTAAACCAAAGAACTCACCAATTAAAGCAGCAATTGCTCCAATACCAAACCAAATACTAACAAGGTCAATGGTAATCGCTTCGACAATAACTGAAATCACTAGGACAAGCGTCCAAATAAAAGTAATTGACATTGATTTCCCTCCCTCACAGTTGTGCAATCATAATTGAGTGCACTACATCATATGTGACTTTATACTTATAACATTGGTTGTTTTCAAAATCTAATCCAAATTCCTGACTGAGGTCATAAACAAACGATTTATTGGAAATTCGCCCATAACTTTTACCAAGAGAAATCCGATGAAGTTGACTTTCTGGATAAATCTGATCATCTATCTCTTGTTTTGAAACAGGTTTAATTCCAATTTGTCTAGCACTTTTATCAACTCCTAATAAAACATAATTGACATCTTCAAAATGTGTACATGCAGCTTTATTAAGAGTTAAATTTGTTTCATAAATTGTTAGAGTCATTGTTGCAATATCATTTGTTGACCATTCAAAGTTCATTCTTTCACCCTCCTTAATACCATTATATTATTAAAATTATTTTTTTGCAACAAAATTAGATAAATTTATTAAAAGTGTGAGGTATACAATCAAATCAAGATAGTTTATAATAGATAAAAAGGAGAAAAAGATGAAGAAAAAATTAGTCATATTATTATCAATCCTATTTTTATGGGGCTGTGAATCTGTGCCTACCAAGACTTTAAAACAACATGTTACACTTTTGTTCTTTTATATTGATACATGTAGTGAATGTAAAGCTTTTAAAAAAGAAGCGATACCTTATTTAGAAAAGACATTTGGTGATTCGTTGACAATTGATCAATATGATTTGGATGATGATGCAACTGCGCCTATTTATGATAAGGTCATTGATTCATTATCTGATTTTGATGAATCATTATATGGTAATGGACCATTTTATGCAGTTGAAGGATATTTTGCAAAACTAGGATATACTTCTGGAGATGAAGAATATTTAGTAGAAGATATTGAAAAGGCAGTTCTTCATCAAGAATTAGGACAAGAGCTTGGAGGTCTGAGATTCTTATATAAGGAGTCATAAATGAAAAAATTATTATTGGTTCTTTTGTTAGTATTAAGCGGTTGTGGTAAAACGCCACAATACTATTTATATGTTTATTATGCAAAAACTTGTCCAGTTTGCCGTTCTTTTATTGAAACAGTCATTCCTCAACTTGAAGAAAAATATGGCAGTTCAATGAAAATAACGAAAATGGATATAGATGAAGAATCTTCAATTGAAGCTTATGCAAAGACATGTAGCTTATTAGAAGATTATTATGCTGATGAAAATTCAGGAAGTGTACCATTTATTGTTTTAGATGGATACTTTGCAAAATTTGGTTATGAAATTGATGAAGATCAACTCATGATTGAAGCCATTGATGATGCCTTGCAGCATCGTCAAATACCATTAGATTTGAATGATGTTTATTATTTTCAGGAAGGAAAGACATTTCATTAAGGAGGAAATTTATTATGTCAACACCACACAATCAAGCACAAGTAGGAGAAATTGCTCAAACAGTTTTAATGCCAGGAGATCCTTTGCGTGCCAAATTTTTAGCTGAAACATATTTAGAAGATGTGCATCAATTTAATGCAGTAAGAAATATGTTAGGCTATACCGGAACTTATAAAGGCAAGAAAGTTTCTATTATGGGTTCAGGGATGGGGCAACCATCAATTGGGATTTATTCACATGAGTTATTTAGTCAATATGGTGTCGAAGCCATTATTCGTATTGGTTCATGTGGGGCTCTTATTGAGAATGTGCATTTAAGAGATGTTATTATTGCACAAGGAGCTTGTACTGATAGCAACTTTGCTCACCAATTTGAATTACCAGGAACATATTCAGCTATTAGTTCATATGATTTATTAGAAAAAGCCGTGGCTCATGCAAAAGAGAAGAATGTGAATTATCATGTTGGTAATATCATAGCATCAGATATTTTCTATCACTTCAATCAAGGAACAACACAAAAGTGGGCTTCAATGGGATGTTTAGGAGTTGAAATGGAATCTTATGCCCTTTTTGCAACGGCAGCTCGTCTTGGTAAAAAAGCTTTAACTTTATTAACTGTTTCTGATTCTTTGGTGACTGATGAACAAACAACCCCAGAAGAAAGAGAAAAAACATTTACTGCAATGATGGAAATTGCTTTGGAGATTGCTTAATGTTACAAAAAGTCGCTTTATTTGACTTTGATAATACTGTTGCTAGGGGTGATTCTATTGCTTTGTTATTGAAGCATGATCTTAAACATCATCCTTGGCATGCTTTATATTTTATCAAAGTAGGTATTTTATATTTATTGTTTTTACTTCATTTGATTTCATTTGAAAAAGCAAAATCAGCAATTTTATTTCCAATTGATGGAATGAATGATGAACAATTAAAAGTTTTTTATCAAAATGAAGTTGTTCCAACTTATTATTCACATGTTGTTGAAGAAATGAGACAAAAACAACAAGAAGGGTATTTTGTAATTTTATGTACAGCTTCTTGTGAAGCTTATATGCGATATAATGAACTACCTATTGATTGTTTATTAGGTACAAAAACATTAAGAAAAAATCAACATGAAACAAGTGAAATTATTGGGAAAAACTGCAAAGGGGAAGAAAAAATCAATCGTATTTTAGCTTGTTTAAAAGCTCAACATTTAGAAATTGATTATGAACAATCTTATGGTTATTCAGATTCTCGTTCAGATTTACCAATGTTGTCACTAGTAAAACATAAAAAAAGAATTTTATTAAAAACTGGACAAATCGTAGAATTTGAAGAATGAGACGGTATCCGTCTTTTTCTTATGGAGGAAAAAATGGAAGAAGTAGAATTTAAATTAGCAACAATGGATGATTTAAAAAGCATAAGTGCAATCTATGAACATATTCATGAAGCTTTTATGACAACTATTAATTATCCCAAATGGCCTAAAGGTTTATATCCCACAGAAGAATCAGCCTATGAAGCCATTGACAATCAAGAAATGTATATATACAAAATCAATGGTATGGTTGTTGGAAGTGTCATCTTAAATCATCAACAAGATTCTGGTTATGAAAACGCTCAATGGCAAATTCAAGCTAGAGATGAACAGGTTTTAGTTATCCATACCTTAGCTATTGATCCACTTTATCAACATAAGGGATATGCAAGTCAAATGTTAAAATGGATTAAAAAACAAGCTATTTTAAAAGGGTGTCTTGCATTACGTTTGGATATTACTGAAAATAACTTGCCAGCACGTTATTTATATCAAAAAAATGGTTTCTATTTTACTGGAATTACCTCTTTACATCGTGAAGAATCAGGTATTCGTTATAGTGAAATGTTTGAATACAACATTCAAAAACCAAGTGATCAATTAGAATTATTGATTAGTGTCATTGATGATTTTGTAACTCAAAGAGATTGGCATCAATATCATAGTGCTGATAATCTTTCAAAATCAATTATTATTGAAGCAGCTGAATTATTAGAATGTTTTCAATGGGATGATGAACATGATATCGTTCATGTTTGTGAAGAATTAGCAGATGTTATGATTTATAGTATTCAACTAGCCATTCATCTTGATGTTGATATCAAAGAAATTATTTTAGATAAGATGATCAAGAATGCTCAAAAATATCCTGTAAATAAAAAAGTTACCGTATAAATACGATAACTTTTTCTTATCCACGATCTAAATCAGTGAATAATAACATAATATTAATAATTCCGGCAATTCCGACAACCATATAAATAATAGCACTTAACAATGAATTTCCAAAAATGGCTTCAACAAGGTTAAAATTAAATAATCCAATCAAGCCCCAGTTGATAGCACCAATAATTGTAAAGACTAAAGCTATTTTTTGTATCATGTTCATAATTAACTCCTCCTAGTGATAGTATAACCAAAGATTGTTTCTTTATTCATAAAATTTGTAATTATTCATAAAATGTGTCGAGGAGGAAGAATGATGAATAAGAAATATATTGCGATTATTGCTGGTGTGGTGGTCTTACTCATTGGTATCTTTTGTTTTTTTAAATTTAAACCTTCATCATTAGATAAAGTTTTAAAAGAAGCGAATGCTTATAAAAGCTATGAATTGGTTTGTAATATGGAAATGTTAGAAAATGATGAGTTAAAATCTTATCAAGTCACTTCAACATTTGCTCATATTGGTGAAAAAGATTATTATAAGGTTGAACTCTATGATAAATCTTTAAATCAGGCTCAAGTCATTGTGAGAAATGATGATGGTGTATTTGTTTTAACACCTTCATTAAATCAAGCTTTCCAATTTAAAAGCGAATGGCCAAACAATTCGCCTAAACCATACATCTATCAATCATTATTATCATTTTTAAAAGATAATAAACCGGAAAAAGTCAAAGATGGATATTTAGTCAATGGGAATATGGCTTATGAAAATGATGATCGTGTTAAAACTCAAGAAGTGAAGTTTGATAAGAACTTAAAACCAATCTATGTGAATGTTTATGATAAAGATGGAACAGAAGTTATCAAATTAACAGCTAGTTCTTTTAAAGTGAATCAAGATTTAAAGAAAGATCAATTTGCTCAAGAGACAATTATGAAACAAACGCAAAATCAATATACCAGTGCATCTTCGGCTTTACCGCTTTATCCAGTTGCTTTGATGGGATCTACATTAGAAAATGAAAAAGTTTCACAAATTGATAATACAACAAATCATATTTTAAAATTCACGGGTGAGAAATCTTTTACAATTATTGAAAGTGCTCTTTCTAAACAAGATGCTATGAGTGTTCAAACAATTAGTGGAGATATGATTGATTTAGTTGATGGGATTGCTTTTCAAGATGACAATCAAATGACATATGTATCTTCGGGAATTGTTTGTTCATTATATTCTAATGATTTAACAAAAGAAGAAATGTTATCAGTTTTATCAAGTATGCAGGCAACAAATGTGAAATAGGGATGAATCCCTATTTTTTCTTGAAAAAGGAAGATGAATGGACTATACTAGAACATTGAAAAGGGGTGTTATTGTGACACATTATCGTGATACGTATGCACGAATTCAATTAGATTATTTAAAAGATAATGTGAATACGTTATATCAAAAAGTTAAAAAACCAATGATGGCTATTATTAAAGCCAATGCTTATGGTCATGGATATAAAGAAGTTGCGAATAGTTTAAAAGAAAACCCACATATTTCAATGTTTGGAGTAGCAACTTTAAAAGAAGCAATTGATTTAAGAAAATTAGGGATTCAACAAGATATCTTAGTATTAGGCGCTATTCCTTTAGAAAATTTAGATAAAGTTGTGAAATATGATATTAGTCTTTCTTTATTTTCATTGGATTATATGAAAGAAATACAAAGTCTGTTTCATCATCAAAAACCTATCAAAGTGCATATTGCTATTGATACTGGAATGAATCGAATTGGTTTGAAAAGCAAAGAGGAATTTGAAAAAGTTTTAAAACTTTGTTCAACTGATATTTTTCAAATTGATGGTGTCTTTACTCATTTTGCAACAGCAGATGATGATTTACAAAAAGCAGCCTATGAAAATCAATTATCAATGTTTTATGAAATATTAGGTGATCATCAATTTAAATATATCCATTGTCAAAACTCTGCTTCCATGATGTATCATCATGAAACGCGTTCAAATATTGCAAGAATTGGAATTGCTATGTATGGAGTGGATCCGGCGGGTGATGAATGTCTACAGTTAAAGCAGGTGATGTCACTTTATAGTAAAGTTGTCATGGTTAAAAAAGTGCATAAAGGTGAACATATTGGTTATGGCTTTACTTATCAGGCGGATGAAGATGAATACATTGCTACACTACCTATTGGTTATGCCGATGGTTTTGTTCGTGCTAATCAAGGAAGAAAGGTTTATATTAATGGACACTATTATCCAATTGTTGGACGTGTATGCATGGATCAAGTGATGGTCAAAGTGGATGAATCTGTTGCCTTACATGATTTAGTTGAAATCTTTGGAGAACATATTCCTTTGTCACAAATGGCAAAAGAACTTGATACCATTCCATATGAAATTGTTTGTTTAATTAGTGAACGTGTTGAACGTATTTATGAACCAGTCTTAGATAAAATTTATGTTAGTCAATAATAAAAATGTTGTGATAATTTATATCGCAACATTTTTTTAGCTCTTATTAGTGTTCATGTTATGAAAAGTTTTCTCTGATAAAATCATATAATGAATAATATTGTAAGCTACCTTCTTTTTGGGCAACAACTTCACCTTTTTTAATAATAAAAGTTGTAGGATAAGTTACATTTGTTTTAAAAGTCTTTTCTACATATTTTTCTAAATTATCAAAATCTTTTGTATCTAAATAGTAGAAAGGTGTCTTACGATTTTTAGTTGTATATTGTGTCATGATAGATTGATAACCTTGAACTGTTGCATCACTTGAATCACCTAATACAACAACAAAGTCTTTTTTATCCTCAACCATTTGAGTGAGTTCAGATTTCTTGATTGTTTTATAATCTTTAAATGTAGCTTGACGATAAAGAAAAAGACCTAAAAAAACAACAAGAACTAACCCAAAAACACTTAATTCTTTTGCAAATTTTTTAATAAATTTCATGCTCTATGCCTCCTAATGGTCTTATTTTAACAAATTTGCATAAATATGACAATAAGAAATATAATATGTGACGCTTTTCAAATAAGTAAAGTTGATAAACATATTTACTTTTATATAGAAAGCGATTACAATAAAGACAGGTGATAAAAATGGAGTTTCAAGAAATCATGCAACGTTTAGGAATAGACGCAAATCAAGTTCTAGAAGCAATTGTAACATCAGATATGCCATATGTTTTTGTATTTAAAGATATTCATAGTCGTATTCTTTATGTTAATCAACAATTTTACTCAAAACATCCTGAATTTAAAGATCAACCAGATTCAGTCATTGGAAAAACTGATTTTGATTTATTTCCTCTTTTTCCAAAGCATGCTAAACAAGCCTATGAAGATGAACAAAATGTTATAAAAACCAAGAAACCATTGCATATATTTGAAACCGAAGGACAGGATGCAAGAGGTTATACTAAAGTAGCCCATACACGCAAATATCCGCTTTTGAATGCTCAAAAAGAATGTGTAGGAGTTTTTGTTGTGACAGAAGATGTGTCACAAGATGTATCAATTGTAAGAGAGAATATTGAAAAGAATACATTACTGACAAAACTTAATCAAGAATTAACGATTGAAAACACTCAGGATGCATTGAGTGGTTTATATAATAAACGTTTTATTCGAGCACAATTAAATTCATTATATAATGAATATCAAAAAAATAAACAAGACTTTTCAATTATTCTTTTAGATTTAGATGATTTTAAAGTTATTAATGATACGTATGGTCATAATGTCGGTGATGAAGTCATTGTTTATGTTGGAAATATTTTAAAGAATATTCAACATCTTCTTTATACCAATATGTTACCATGTCGTTTTGGGGGAGATGAGTTTTTAGTTATTTTACCTCAATCTAACTATAATGAAGCCATTGAAATTGCCAAAAATATTAAAGAAGCTTTTGATAATCAAAAGATATTACTTGAGACATTTCATGATTCAGTCCATTTGAGTTTAGGCATTGCAACTATTCAGGATGAAACTATTCATGAATTGATTGAAAGATGTGATCATTATTTGTATAGTGCAAAAAAACAAGGAAAATGCCAAATATGTCATGGAGAGTAGCCATCAGGCTACTTTTTTCTTGTCACATATTTTGATTTCTTTTATAATGGGAAAAAGGGGTGAATGGGGATGAATGAACATGATCAAACAAAATATATTTTTGCTCAAAGTATTAAAGATTTAATGGCAAAACAACCTTTAGATAAAATAACAGTGACTGATATTGTTAAGCATAGTGGGATGACAAGACAAACTTTTTATCGTTATTTTCAAGATAAATATGATTTAGTTAATTGGTATTTTGAAAAACTAGCGGATAAATCTTTTCGTCAAATTGGTAATTCATCAACATTAAAAGAAGGGTTAGTTAAGAAGTTTACATTCTTGTTAAATGATCAAATCTTTTTTATGCAGGCTTTTCAATCTAAAGACTATAACAATGTTGAAAATTATGATTATCAATGTATCTTAGAATTTTATAAACAAATTATCCATAATAAAATTGGTGATATTCCAGAAGATATTATGTTTTTGCTTAAAATGTATTGTCATGGTTCTATTACTATGACTGTTGAATGGGCGATTCGAGGGATGAAAGAATCACCTGAAATGATTGCTGATTTATTAATTGATGCTTTACCACCAAAATTAGAAGATTTGTTATCGGATTTACGATGAAAAAGAAGAAAATACCGTTTTCAAAACGAAAAGTGATGGCTATAACTTGGATAAATGAAATTAATAAAGATGAATCAGTGAATATGATTAGAAGTTATAGAAAAAAATTTAAGGTGGATGGTTTAAAAGCTATTGATGAATTACAGAGTTTAGGTGTTCAACTTACACTAGAAGAAATTGAAAAAGAAAAAAGAAGGCTAAAAAAACATGAGGAAAGGCAAATTAAAAAGAAAAACAGAAATCATCAGGAGATGGAAGCTATTGAACAGAATGAATACTTTTATTATATTGCTGGATATACGAGCGGTGGAGCAGCGTATGGTATAACTTGGGAAGAAATGGGATTAGAACCTTTTGAAGATGAAAAGAAAGAATGATTTTAGAAAATGAATATCTGGCTTAAACAATAGAAATATTATGATATACAAATTAGTTAGATTAAAATAATTTTTATATAGTTATTTTTAACTGTTTTTCTAAATTATCTATTAAGGTTTTAGATATTAGAATGGCACAATAGCGATAGAAAAAGAATAGATTGTAAAGATATGTAAAAAAACTTATTATTGAAATGAAAGTTATATGTTTCTTGTACTGAATAAAGTAGTATAATATAAGAAAATGAAAGGCATATCATCATGAAAAAGATACCAATAGGAATAGAAAATGATGAACATAGAAAAGCAATTGGTTAAGGCATTGCGTTTTATAAAAAACGTTGTCAAATAACTCTTACAAACAAATAATGAATTTGAAAAGTGACAAATGGAAGTGTTTGTCACTTGTTTTTATTTTCACAAGAATCTAAAATAAATTTATAGAAATTCACAAATGGAGGAAAAAATATTATGGCAAACAGATTTATTTTAAATGAAACAAGTTATCATGGAAGTGGAGCAATTCAAGAAATCCCTAATGAAGTGAAAGCAAGAGGATTTCATAAAGCAATGGTATGTTCTGATCCTGATTTGATTAAATTTGGTGTGACAAAAAAAGTGACTGATTTATTAGATGAAGCTGGTTTAGAATATGTGATTTATTCTGATATTAAAGCCAATCCAACAATTGAAAATGTTCAACATGGTGTAAAATTTTTACAAGATGCGAAAGCTGATTATATGATTGCAATTGGTGGAGGTTCTTCAATGGATACTGCTAAAGCGATTGGAATTATTGATAAAAACCCTGAATTTGCTGATGTCAGAAGTCTTGAAGGGGTGGCTGATACTAAGAATCCTTGTACACCAATCTTAGCTGTACCAACAACTGCTGGAACTGCTGCTGAAGTAACAATTAACTATGTGATTACTGATGCTCAAAAAGATCGTAAAATGGTATGTGTAGATCCTCATGATTTACCAATCGTTGCATTTGTTGATCCAGATATGATGTCATCTATGCCTAAAGGATTAACTGCAGCAACTGGTATGGATGCATTAACTCATGCAATTGAAGGTTATATTACAGCTGGAGCTTGGGAAATGAGTGATATGTTCCATTTAAAAGCTATTGAATTAATTGCTAAACATTTAAGAGGAGCAGTTGAAAATACACCTGAAGGTAGAGAAGGTATGGCATTAGGTCAATATATTGCTGGAATGGGATTCTCTAATGTTGGATTAGGAATTGTTCACTCAATGGCTCATCCATTAGGAGCTTTATATGATACACCTCATGGTGTTGCTAATGCGATTATCTTACCAACAGTTATGGCCTACAATGCTCCTGCAACAGGAACAAAATATAAAGATATTGCTGAAGCTATGGGAGTTGATACAACTGGTATGGATCAAGAAACATATCGTCAAGCAGCTATTGATGCAGTAAAAAAATTATCTCAAGATGTTGGTATTCCAACTGACTTAAAAGATATTGTTAAAGCGGAAGATTTAGATTTCTTAAGTGAATCAGCTTATGCAGATGCTTGTCGTCCAGGAAACCCTAGAGAGACAAGTGTTGAAGAAATCAAAGAACTTTATCAATCATTATTATAATAGAGCTAACAGATAAGACATTGTCTTATCTGTTTTGCTTATTGGTAAAACTATGTTATAATACTTTCACAAAAGGAAGTGGAAGTATGGAACTCATTAATCAAACATTAATTATGGCTTTTTTAGGAATTATAGCTGCATGTAGTGTAACTTTTCCAATCTTATTTCTTGTACAAAGAAGAAAACAACATAAACAATTGATGGAAGTTTTAAGTCATCAAGAAGAAAAAACATCTGAGAATTAATCATCAGATGTTTTGTTTTGATCAATAAAATCAATAATCATATGAATAAATGTTTCTTGATAGTTCTTATCCATTCTTTCTGGATGCCATTGAACAGCAATAATTTGATGATTTTCAATGCCTTCAATAAAACCATCTTCACTGATTGCATTGATATGAAATAAAGGTGAAACATTATCAATGTTTTGGTGGTGGAAAGAATTGACTTGGGATTGATGAGGAAAATATTTTGCTAAAAAAGTCTTGTCTATAACTTTTATTTGATGATGGGTATGAGAATGATTGACGACTTGAGAAATTGAAGGGATATCTTGAAAGAGGGTTCCTTTAAAAAAGACATTGATGACTTGAATCCCTCGGCAAATCCCAATAATAGGTTTATGAGCATGATAGAATTGTTGTAATAAGGCAAAATCCATAGTTTCTATTAATGGATCTTCTATTGTGTTTGAGGGATGATTTTTTTGGTGATAATAAAATGGGTTGATATCATTACCACCACAAATCAATAATAAATCATTACGTTCAACAATATCTTTATATTGGTGATTACCTCTAGGAACAACAAGTTCAATATTAAAGTATGGTAATAACCAAAGAAAATAGGTTTGATTCATAAAGAAGGTCATATTATCATCCTTTTTTCGTAATGTTATGGCAATTTTTCGCATATTTCCTCCTAAAATTATTTTTGTTATTGATAAATCATAAAAATTGATTATACTATTATATATGTAATCGTATGAAGAATTTGACAATTCTTTCATTTTATATTAATATTGAATAAATTTAGATATAAGGAGAATTTTTATAGATGGACTCGAGTCAGATAGTTATGATTTTTTTATTTATTTTATTAATTGCTATGTCAGCGTTGTTTTCGATGAGTGAGACTGCGTTTATGGCAGTCAATAAAATCAGAGTCAGAACATTAGCTGAAGAAGATGATAATAAGAAAGCCAAGATTGTTGATGCTTTACTTGATGATCAAGAGCGTTTATTAAGCTCAATATTAGTGGGTAATAACTTGGTTAATATTGGTGCTTCATCATTAACAACTTCGTTTGTGATTTCTATTTTTGGTAATGAAGGGACAGGGGTTGCGATTGCAACTGGGATTGTCACTTTGGCTATTTTAATATTTGGGGAAATTACACCTAAATCATTAGCAACTAAAAATGCTGAATCGATTTCTTTTGGAGTTTGTCGTTTTATTAAACTTGTAACAATTATATGTACACCTGTTGTTGCGGTGTTAAATGTGATTTCTAGTGTCTTTATTCATTTGTTAGGTGGAGATAGTGATAATGGGCCAACAATGACAGAAGAAGATTTAAAAACGATTGTGACAGTTTCTCATGAAGAAGGTGTCTTGGAAGATGAAGAAAAAGAAATGATTCATAATGTGTTTGAATTTGGTGAAACTGAAATTAAGGAAATCATGACTCCAAGAATCCATGTTGTTAGTGTTGGTGATGATGTTTCTTATAATGATTTGATGAAAACTTTCAAAGAAAGTCAATTTTCGCGAATTCCTGTTCATTCAGAATCATATGATGAGATTATAGGAGTCTTGCATATTAAAGATTTAATGTTATCGAAGGTTGTTAAGTCTAAATTTGATGTGAAAGAGTTTATGCGTGAGACATTTGTTGTTTATGAATTTAATCATATTTCTGATGTCTTTGAAGCTATGCGTAAAGAACATGTTTCATTAGCGATTGTCTTAGATGAATATGGGGTTATGAGTGGGATTGTAACACTTGAGGATATTGTTGAAGAAATTGTTGGTGAAATTGATGATGAATATGATGAAGTTGAAAATTCGATTGTTGAATTGGAAGAAGGAATCTATCAAATTGATGGAAGTTTAAATATTGATGAAGTGAATGAAACTTGTGGAACAAAGTTTTCTTCTGAAGATTTTGAATCCATTGGTGGTCTTGTTTTAGGACAATGTAATGGAAGTCCAGAATTAAATCAAGTCTTAAAAATTGATAATGTTTTATTAACAATTCAAGAAATTGATAAGAATAGAATTGTATCGTTGAAATTAGAACTTTTAAATGAAGAAGAAAGTGAAGATGATGAAGTAGAGGAAAAGCATGATTAATGTTTTTCCTTTCTTAATCAATGGGAGGGTATCAAATTGTGAAGGCACTTTATGAAAAATGTGTAGATATTTATGATGATTATCGTTCTGTTGTACCACCGTATGCAGCAGCAGCCTTATCATTTTATTTGATTTTGATTTTAATACCAGCATTTTCATTAGTTGCAGTTGTAACATCGTTATTTAATATTAATATGGATATCATTGAAAAAATTATTAGTCAAGTCATTATGCCTCAATATTCATCCATGTTAATAGATGTTTTAGAATCTAAATCTGTTAATACAGTTGCCCTCATTACAATGATTGTATCAGTTTATACTGTTTCAAGAGGCGTTGGTAATATTTACGAAGTTTCAAAAAATATGTATCATCAAGATATTGAAGAAAGTATTATTGGCTATTATATTTATACTTTTAAGATCACTATTTTTATATTGCTGATTTTTATTGGAATTATTGCTGTGTTAGCACTTGGACCTTTGGCCTATATTTTTGATTTTTTATATCGTTTTTTTGGCATTAGGCATATTATCTTATATTTCTTATTGGTTTTTTGTTTGATGAGTATTTATTTGATTGTACCAAGAATTCGGATTCATTATAGTGATGCTTTTCAAGGGGCATTAGTTGCCAGTGCTTTGATGTTGGTTTTATATTATGGTTTAAATATTTATTTTCGTTTTGCTGATTTTGAATCAGTTTATGGTCCATTAGCGTTTATTGTTATGATATTATTTGTCTTTGATTGGGCGGCAGAGATCTTTTATATAGGAATGTACATTACAAATATTTTACACTTAAGGAGAATAGAAGATGAGAAAAGAACGTGTAGAGATTAAAAAGTTAGGAATCAATGGAGAGGGAATTGGATATATTAATAAGAAAATTTGTTTTATTAATAATGCTTTGCCTAATGAAATTGTTGATGTTGAAATTGTTGAAGAAAATAGAAAGTTTTTAAAAGGGAAAGTTGTGTCTTATATTCAAAAGTCAAAAGATCGTGTAGAGTCTATTTGTAAAGAAGATAAGAATTGTCAAGGTTGTTCTTTAACTGCACTTGACTATCAGCAACATGCTCCTTTTAAAAAAGGAATTTTAAAAGATGCTTTAAAAAAATATACTGAATTTGATGTTGATCATTTACCAATTCAACATGTAAGAGCATGTCAAGTTAGTAAAGGATATCGTAAAGTTGTATCTTTACCAATTACTTATTTTAAAGGAAAAGTGAATGTTGGGATTTATCAAAGAGAATCTAAATACTTAACTTTAATGAATAATTGTCCTATGCAAGATCCTCTTATTAATCAATGCTTAGTAAAAATTGAAGATATTTTAAATGAATGTAAAGCAAGAGATTATAATGATAAAGTGAAAAAAGGATTACGTTTTTTAAGATTAAGAAATATTGATGGACAGATTCAAGTATTATTTGTTACTGGACAAGATGGGTTAAAACCAGAAATTGTTGAAAAAATAAGTCAGATTGAAGAAGTCAAAAGTATTTGGTTTACAATCAATACAACAAGACATCAAGAATTTGAATTACAAGGATATAAGAAAGTCTATGGACAATCAACATTACCATTTCATTGCTTTGATCAACAATATCTTTATTCAGTGAAATCAGAATTTCCAATCAATCCAGAAATGGAAAAAACAAAGTTAGAAATCATTCGTTCAATGATTCCTGCACAGGCTACAGTTCTTTCATTAAATTGTGGTATTGGTTTATTAGAATTAGCAATTGATAATGAAGTTGTTGCTATTGATGAAAAGAATTATCATATTAAAGATGCTAAGGATAATGCGAAATTCTTACATAAGAGTGATGTCGAATTTTTATGTAAAAATATTGATGAAGCGACAATTGCGCAATGTAAAAAAAGAAAATTTGATGTTGTGATTGCAAGATGTGAAGAATTATCATTAGCGATTCAACAAAGTTTAATCTTATCTAAGGTGAAAGATGTTATTTTTGTAAGTGATCATCCTTCAGCATTAGCTAAGAATTTAGAAGATTTAAAGAAATACTATGATATTGAAACAATGATTCCATTAGATACATATCCTTATAGTGCTAAGATTGAAACAATAGTTAAACTCAAAAGAAAATAGTGATTAAAGCTTATTTAGAATAGAATTGTTTGTATGATTTGTTCTTTATATATTTTTTTAATGTTTAAAGAATCTTCAAGATGAGAAAAAGATTATGTGGAGAATATAAAAAAAGCCAGTAATGGCTTTTTTAATTTGAATGATTATGAACAATTAATTCATCTTTCGTGAGTTGTTTACCACATTTTTGACAAACATACACGATTTGAATCTGTCCATCACAATCCTTATGTTTTAGGCATTTGTAGCTTCTTGATAAATGACGATCACCCCAAATAATGAGGGCATTGTAGATATCATCAAGATCTTTACTTTTATCTGTTAAAGAATATTGATAACGTGGTGGATGTTGAGAGTAAAGTTCACATTTCAATAAATCATCTTCACATAAAGTCTTTAAACGATTGGATAATAGATTAGTCGGAATACCAGGTAGGTTTTCTTGCAATTCTTTATATGTTGTATATCCTGATTGGATAGCATGGAGAATTAAAAGTGTCCATTTATCACCAATTAAATTTAAAGTTTGAGCTATATTACATTCTATATCATATTGTTTTTTCAAACGGCATCCCTCATTTACAAAAATTTTATAGATTCATTATACCCTTTTTGTGATAAAAATTCTATCTCTATTATACAGCATTAAAGAGATCGTTAAGAGCTTCACTCATAGATGGATGAGTAAAGATGTGATTGGCTACATCTTGATATGTTAAATTTTGATTCATTGCAAGTTCAACAAAATTAATCATTTCTTCACTACGTTCACAAAGAAGGACACATCCTAATATTTGATCAGTATTTTTATCAATAATGGCTTTTAAAACACCTTCTGGTTTTCCATCAACATTAGCACGAGGAATAGAAGCAGTTGGAATTTTTGCGACTTTTATTTCATAACCTTGTTGTAAGGCTTCTTGTTCACTTAACCCAACACGTGAAAATGTAGGTGAGATAAAAACTGAGTAAGGAATATATCCACGATTATTGACAGTGCGTTCTTGTTTGCCAAAAAGATGATCTTTGACAATACGGTAATCATCTAAAGAAATATATGTGAATTGTAGTCAACCTTTGACATCACCCATGGCATAAATGTGAGGAACAGTCGTTTGTAAATAATCATTAACAATCACTTGACCTCTTTGATTCACTTTGACACCAGTGTTTTCTAAACCAAGTTCATCAGTATTGGCAATGCGTCCAGCTGCAAGCAATACAGCATCAAAATGATCAATATAACCAACATCATTTTGAGAGTATTGAATGATTACTTTTTCATTTTGGTTGCTGACTTCTTGAACTCGACTTGAAAATTTAAATTGAACCCCTTGATTTTCTAAGATATGTTGAATTTCTAAAGCAACATCTTCATCTTCACGCATTACTAAACGTTCATTGTATTCAAACACTGTAACCTTGCTGCCATATCTTGCATACATACTGGCAAACTCTAAACCAATATAACCACCACCAATAATAGCTAAATGTTGTGGAAGCTTTTCTTCTTTCATCATTGTGGCACTGTTATAGATATGTTTGGTTTCATTGATTCCTTTGATATGAGGAACAATTGGTGTTGAACCAGTATTGATAAAGATATAATTACCTTCAATCGTTTCTTGATTAATAATTTCAACTTGATGATCATTAACAAAGCGTGCTGTTCCATCAATAATATCAATATTATCAAATTGATTCAATTTATCATAATTCTTTTGACGTAATTGATAAACTAATTTCTCTTTTTATAAAATAGCTTCTTGATATGTTTTTTGATGAGCTTGAACAATTAATGATTTTGAAGGAATACATCCTTCATTTATACAAGTTCCACCATACATTTCCTGAGATTTTTCAATCATTGCAACTTTCTTGCCACGTTTAGCAAACTCTATTGCAAGAGTTTTACCACCTTTTCCAAATCCAATAATAATAGCATCATAATGTTTCATATGTACGACCTCCTTTGTCTACATTGTCACTCTATCATAGTAACTTTATAAAATCAAGTTATATGATTTTTTAAAGTTATAGAGTCCCAATATCTTTTTATGTGTTGCTTATGATATAATAAAATAAATAAAGGAGGTAACAAAAATGATTGTTTCGGCTTTACCATATTATTTAGATTATCAAGTTAAAGAAGATTTGGGACTTATTTATGCTTATGATGATAAGATGATGCTGACTAGAACTATTGAAGATAGTGTTTTAGAAGCACAACGTGTCTTGATGAAAAAGGCAGGGAAAGTAGGGGCAAATGCTATTTTAAATGTACATATGGAAGTTGGCGAAAAATCTCGTGTCTTTATTTGTGGAGAAGCGGTTGTTATTGAGAAAAAAGAAGTTATTTGAAGAAAATAACTTCTTTTCTTTACAGTTATTGGATAAATGATAAAAACTTGTTGGAAAATACATTTTTTTTATTTTCTAATTTAGAAATTAGGTTGTGAAAAGGTTCCCAAAATGAAAAGATAATGTTATAATGGTGAGGAATAAAATAAGATATGGAGGGATACAATGTCAATTTTATCTGGAAAAGGAAAAATTAAACTAGATGGACAAAAAGGTTTAACAAAAGATAAACCAATCTTGTCTATTGAAGCACCAGATGTTGTTTATATTCCCCTTGTTTTAGGAACAGCAACAGATTTTGATGTCCATGTAAAAGAAGGAGATCATGTTTGTATAGGTACAAAGTTGGCTACTCGTAAGAGTATGTATGTGCCAATTTATTCTTCTGTTTCGGGAACTGTTAAGGGAATTGAAAAACGTATGCATGCTTCAAAAAGATTACAGCAGCATATCGTCATTGAAAATGACCATAAGAACGAAAGAGTAAAAGCTTATGAAGTCAAAGATGCTGACCATATGAGTCAAGAAGAAGTCTTTAATGCCATTAAAGAATTAGGTATTGTTGGATTAGGAGGATCAGGATTCCCTACTTATGTGAAATATAGCAATCCAACAAATATTGAAACAATCTTGATTAATGGGGTAGAATGTGAACCATTTTTAACAAGTGATCATCTTGCGATGAAAAGAGATGTTAAAGCTTTATTTGATGGGGCTCACTTCTTAATCAAAGCTGCTGGAGCTAAGAATGCGATTATTGCGATTAAAGAACATAAACCTGATTTAATGGAATTATTAGTTGAAGAAGCAAAGAACTATGATAACATTGAACCACGTGAAGTACCTGATCGTTATCCAATGGGATGGGAAAGAGTTTTAGTGAATACTATCTTTAAAAAAGAATATGATAAATTACCTGCTGAAATTGGTGTTATTGTTAATAACTCATCAACAGCAATTGCTTTATCTAAAGGTATTAGAAAAGGTGAACCAATTACTCACCGTGTTGTCACTTTCTCTGGAAATGGATTAAAAAATCCACAAAACGTTGAAGTTGCAATTGGAACACCAGTTAACTATATTGTTGAAAAACTTGGTGGTTATATTGATGAAGATTGTGATGGATTCTTAGTTGGTGGTGGACCAATGATGGGTAAATCAGTCATGAATGATACATTTGTTATTTATAGTCATAACAATGCTATTACAGTCATGAAAAAAGAAGATATTAAACCTTTACCATGTTTAAAATGTGGTGAATGTACTTTACATTGTCCTGCTCATTTACAACCTGTGCGTATTATGCAAGGTGAAAAAGCAGCTAATGTTGAATTAATTGAAAAATTGGAAGTTGATCGTTGTATTGAATGTGGTATGTGTACTTATGTATGTCCAAGTAAGATTGAAGTGACAGACATGGTAGCAAAAGCAAAACGTCGTTATCAACTTGCACAAAAGAGAAAGAAAGCGTAGGGAGGGTGAAAATTAATGAAGATTACTTTACAAAGAACGTCACCAAACTATAGACAAAAACTCTCTACACATCGTATTATGAGAGATTTAACAATCGGATTATTGGTGATTGTTGCATATTCTTTATATCATTTCTATTATAACTACCCAACAAATGAACCATTGATTGCGGCAGCACTTATTTATGTGGTTTCAATTGTTGTGGGAGTTGCAACTGAAGCAGTGTGGGGACTTATCCATAAAACAAATGTATTAGAACAAATAAAAAATGGGTTTCCTTGGGTAACCGCAATTATTTTTGCCTTGACTTTACCTATTGGTACACCTTTATATGTTGTTGCGATTGGTTCATTTATTTCTATTTTCTTAGGAAAATTAGTTTTTGGTGGATTTGGTCAAAACATTTTTAACCCAGCATTAGTTGGACGTGTTCTTGTTCATTTATCATTTGGTGATAAATTATTACCATATGTTGAAGGAATGGGTGGTGTTCAAGGAATTGTTGATGTCACATCAACAGCAACACCAGCTACAATGCTTGCTGGTACTCATTGGATGGGTGGAACTGATTTTAGTTACACATTGATGGATTTAATTACAGGAAATCATGGTGGAACTTTAGGTGAAACTTGTATCTGGTTAATTTTATTAGTTGGAATTGTTTTAGCTTTTAGAAAAGTTTATGATGCAAGAATTCCAGTAGCTTATTTAGGAACTATTCTTATTTTAAGTGGTGTTTATGCATTAATGAATGGTCTTGATTTAGCAACTTATCCAGTGATGCATTTATGTATTGGTGGGGTAGCATTTGGAGCTATTTTCATGGCAACAGATCCGGTGACATCGCCTACAAGTCCACTTGGTAAGATTGTTTATGGTATTGGACTAGGATTTTTAACAATGATTATTCGTTTAAAAGCGAATTATCCTGAAGGTGTTTTATTCTCTATCTTATTGATGAATATGTTAACACCATTAATTGATTCATTTATTTTAGGTAGAACAAATACAAGAATTGCAAAACAATGGGCTACAATTGCTATTTGTTTAGGTGTGTCTATTGGTTGCGTTTATGGTGCTGGATATAGTATCCAAAGCGATATTGCTGCGGCTGAAGCAAAAGCTGCTGCTGATGCGAAGAAAAAAGAAGAAGCTGAAAAGAAAAAGGCTGAAGAAGAAGCGAATGCTTTCAATTGGAAGGTTGTTAAAGAAGTTGATGGTGGTTTTGTTATGGAAACAACTGGATATAATGCTGATCAACCAATGAAAATTGAAGTTAAAGTATCTGGTGACACAGTTAAATCTGTTAAAGTCTTAGAAGCTCCTGGTGAAACAGAATATTATGGTTCTGAAATTGTTCATGGAACAGAAGTAGCAACTGAAAAAGGTAAAGCATTCCATGATAAGTATTTAACTGGTGAATTTAAAACAAGTGAAGTTGATGGTATTGATACAAAGACTGGTGCGACAATGACAACAAAAGGTATCGTTAATGCAATTAAGGGTGCTATTATCATGTCTCAATTAGATCGTGAAGTCAAAGGTGACACTTATGTTTATACAATGAGTGAAGTTGGATACAATGCTGATCAACCAATGAAAATCAAAATTACTGTAGATAAAGCAAAACAAGTTGTGAAAAAGATTGAATTTATTGATGCATCTGGTGAAACAGAATACTATGGTGCTGAATTAGTTCATGGAACTCCAGTAGCAACAGAAAAAGGAAAAGCTTTCTATGACAAATACTTAGCAAGTGAATTTGGTTTTGCTGATATTGATGGAGTTGATACAAAAACTGGTGCAACAATGACAACGAAAGGAATTGTTACTGCAATTAAAAAAGCAATTGCAGCAACAAAATAAGGAGGAACATCTATGAAAATATTAAAATTAGCTCTTTTCCTTGCAGTCGTTGCTGGACTTTCAGGAGCAGCCTTATCATCAGTGTATGAAATGACTGATCCAGTGATTCAAGAAGCAAAAATTGCTAGTGAAAAAGAAAATTTAGTGAAGATTTATACTTCTGGTGAAGAATTCAAAGCTGTTGAAACAAATCTTTCAGATTATCCTGCTTTACAAGCTGTTTATGAAGCAAGTAGCGGTGGTAGTGTTAAAGGTTATGTTTATAAATGTAGTGTTACTGGTTATGGTGGAGCAAGTACACCAATCGTTTATCTTATTGCTTTAGATAAAGATGGAACTTATAAAGGTTATGAAGTTATTGATGCCAGTGGTGAAACAAATGGCTTTGGTTCAAAAGTTAAAGATCAACCATTTAAAGATGGTATCGTTGGTAAGAATATTGGCGATAGTATTGATACAATAAGTGGTGCAACTATTTCATCTTCAGCAGTTGTTGATGGAATTGAACAAGCTACTCAACATTATGAAGAAAATTTTAAATAAGGAGGGAACATAGATGAAAAAGTTTGATATTTTTAAAAAAGGTTTATTTATTGAAAACCCAATCTTTGTCTTATTGTTAGGTCTATGTTCAGCCTTAGCAATTACGACATCACTAACAAATGCGTTAGGGATGGGGATGGCAGTTATTTGTGTCTTAATTATGAGTAATGTGATTATTTCATTATTAAGAAATATTATTCCAAATGAAATCAGAATTCCTGTTTTCATCGTTATTATTGCAACACTAGTTAAATGTGTTCAAATGATTATGAATGCATATACACCTGCTTTATATGAGTCTTTAGGGGTATTCATTCCATTGATTGTTGTTAACTGTATTATTTTAGGGAGAGCTGAAAGCTTTGCTTCTAAAAATGGTGTTGTTGATTCATTCTTAGATGCTTTAGGAATGGGTCTAGGTTATACATTTGCAGTTTTAGTGATTTCATTCTTTAGAGAATTAATTGGAACTGGTGGATTATCTTTATTTAATCCATTTGATGCAAGTCAAGTGATTTTTCAATTTAGTGCTTTTAGTGAATATGCTGTTTCATTATTTACTCAACCTGCAGGTGCATTTATTACTTTAGGTTGTATCCTTGCTTTTATTCAATTCTTAAAAGTTAGAAAAGAAAAGAAAGCAAAGAATGCGGAGGTGAAATAGGATGGAATTAGTAAGTTTATTTATTGGGTTAACTTTTGTTAATAACGTTGTTTTAAGTAAATTCTATGCTGTTTGTCCATTACTTGGGGTTTCTAAGAAACCTAAGAATGCTTTAAACATGGGTTATGCTGTTACATTTGTTATTTTTGTAGCTTCTATTGTAACTTGGTTACTTTATAACTATGTATTGGTAAAATTAGAAATTACTTACTTAGATTTGATTACTTTTATCTTAGTTATTGCTTCTTTAGTTCAATTCGTTGAAATGTTCTTAAAGAAAACAAGTCCTGACATTTATAAAGCAATGGGTGTTTATTTACCATTAATTACAACAAACTGTGCGGTATTAGGGGTTGCATTAGATAATATCAGTGCTGGATATAACTTAATTGAAGCAGCAGTTGCTGGACTTGCAGTACCTATTGGATTTACAATTGTTATTTATGTCTTTGCAACAATTAGAGAAAGATTAGATATTGCGAACGTTCCTGAAAGTTTTAAAGGAACACCAATTGCACTAATTACTGCTGGGATTATGGCATGTGCTATTGCCGGAATCGCAGGTCTTGTCTAATGAGCATTTGGGCATTTGTATGGATGGCTGCATTGGTGGCTGTCTTTATTGGAACTTATTTAATGAATAAACATACTCCTAAACCAGAGGGGTGTGAAGATATGAGTGAATGTGGTGGTTGCAACAATATTGCTTGTACTCATCATAGTGCTCATCATGAGGAGGAAGACAAAGATGAACATTAGTGCAGTTTTGGCATTAGTTGCGATTGGTGCAGTTCTTGGATGTGTTTTAGGAATTGCCAATAAATATCTTGTTGTTGAAGAAGATAACCGTGTTACTGAAGTCATTGAAATGCTTCCTGGAGCAAACTGTGGTGGATGTGGATACCCAGGATGTTCAGGATTTGCAAATGCTTTAGTTGAAGGGGAAACAACTAAGGTTTCTGGATGTGTTGTAAGTAATCAAGAAACAAGAGAAAAAATTGTTTCTTACTTGAATGAAACTCCAGGACCAGATGGAACAACTGTAAAAGTAACTGTTTAAGAGATTGCGAAGCAATCTCTTTTCTTTTGAGCACTTTCTTTGATATCATCTTAAACAAGGAGTAAAATAGCATAGAGGTGAAAAATATGGAGATAGGTAAAGATATTTATTATGTTGGTGTTAATGATCAAGCTTTAGATTTATTTGAGGGACAATATCCATTAAAGCAAGGAGTTACATATAATTCTTATGTAATAAAAGATGAGAAAATTGTTATTATGGATACAGTTGATAAAAGAGTACAAGATATCTGGATGGAAAATATTGAAGAAGTATTAAAAGATAGAGAGCCTGATTATTTGGTTGTTTCGCATATGGAACCAGATCATGGAGCATGTATTCAAGTTTTAGCTGAGAAATATCCAAATATTCAAATTGTCGGAAATATGAAAACATTCCAGATGATTGACCAATTTTTTTGTTTAGATAGTCAGATCAAACGTATTCAAGTTAAAGAAGGGGATACATTATCTTTAGGACGTTATACATTACAGTTTATGATGGCACCAATGGTTCATTGGCCAGAGGTTATGATGAGTTATCTTGTTGAGGCAAAACTTGTTTTTAGTGCTGATGCTTTTGGTACCTTTAATGATGATCAAAATCCTTGGGTTGAAGAAGCAAGACGTTATTATTCAAATATTGTAGGGAAATATGGATTACAAGTTCAAAATGTTTTAAAGAAGCTTAAAGGTCTACATATTGAAACCATTTGTCCATTACATGGACCAGTTTTAAAAGAAAACTTAATGCAATATTTACGTTATTATCAATTATGGAGTTCTTATCAAAGTGAAGAAGCTGGGGTATTGATTGTTTGTGCATCAATTCATGGACATACATACGAAGCTGCTCAGTTTTTAAAAACAGAATTAGAAAAACACGGAGAGAAAGTTATTTTAAGAAATTTATGTCATGAAGATATTTCAGAAGTAATAGGGGATGCTTTTTGTTATGATCGATTGGTATTAGCTGCGTCAAGTTATGATGGCGGAGTCTTTGCTCCAATGGATGATTTCTTACATCATTTAAAAAATAAGAATTTCCAAAATCGTCCAGTTGCTTATATTGAAAATGGTTCATGGGCACCATGTGCTACAAGAACTATGAAAGATATCACAAGTACAATGAAGAATATGGGTGATTTAGGAAATGTGACAATCAAAGGGGCAATGAAAAAAGCTGATGAAGATAATCTTATTCAATTAGCGTTAGCAATTATGGAAGAAGGATGTCTTGATGAAGCTTGTATGTGAGATGTCAACGAAGATAAAAGATTTTGAATGCTCTTTACATTTTTAAAGAATCATGTTATGATATGTTCGTAACCGAACAATGAGGTGATAAAATGTATCGTGATCCTGTAGGACATCGTATTAAAACATTGAACAATTTGATGAAAAGAACAATGGATAAAAAATTTGGACATCGTCCTGATCGAGCAACATTAATGCATACATGGATTATAGGTTTTTTAGATGAACGAGAAGAATTGGGAGTAGATACTTTTCAAAAAGATATTGAGTCTGAATTTTCTATTAATCGTTCAACAACTTCTGAAATGTTAAAGCTTATGTGTAAAAAAGGAATGATTCAAAGAGTTCCGGTTGCTCATGATGCACGTTTGAAGAAAATTGTTTTAACCGATTTAAGTCGAGAGTTTAACAAAAGGATGTCATACAATATGGAACAAATCCATAATCAATTAATTGAAGGATTATCTCAAGAAGAAATTGAAACGTTTATTAAGATTTCTGATAAATTAATTGATAATATCAGAAAAGGGCTATAATCAGGGTAACCTGATTTTTTATTCAATATATAGTTCGTATACAAACAGTTTGGTTACGTACTTTGTGTAAAGGGGTGAAATTATGATTAAGACTTTAATGAAAGAAATTAAACAATATAAAAAAGATTCTATATTGACAATTGTCTTTGCATCTATTGAAGTTTTTATGGAAATTTTAATTCCATTATTAATGGCTGGTTTAATTGATAAAGGAATTGAAGGAAAGAATATGAATGAAGTCATTCATTATGGAATCTTGATGTTTATTATTGCGATTGGAACACTTTCATTAGGTTTCCTGGCAGGAAAATTTGCCGCCAGAGCATCAACAGGTTTGGCTGCCAATTTAAGAGATAGGATGTATACACATATTCAAACATTTTCTTTCTCTAATATTGATAAATATAGTACAGCAGGTTTGGTTACACGTTTAACAACGGATGTAACGAATGTTCAAAATGCTTATCAAATGTTAATTAGGATATGTATTCGTTCACCATTGGTTTTGATTTGTGCTTTATCGATGGCATTGATGATTAATCCGGAATTAAGTATGGTATTCGTTGTCGCAGTTATTTTCTTGGTCTGTGTCCTTGGAATTATCATGCGAATGGCAATGAAATATTTTAATGATGTTTTTCCTAAATACGATGATTTAAATGAAAGTGTCCAAGAAAATGTTGTTGGTATTCGTGTTGTTAAATCATTTGTAAGAGAAAAATATGAAGATGAAAAATTCAAGAGAGCTGCGCAAAATATATATCGATTATTTGTAAAAGCAGAGAGTGTTTTGGCTTTTAATAGTCCCGCTATGATGCTTTCAGTATATAGCTGTATCTTGCTTTTATCTTGGTTAGGAGCAAAAAGCATTGTTGGTGGAAGTTTAACAACTGGGGAATTAACCAGTTTATTTAGTTATACAATGAATATTATGATGTCTTTGATGATGTTATCCATGGCTTTTGTTATGATTACAATGTCACTCGCATCAGCAAGACGTATTAGTGAAGTCATTAATGAAAAGTCAGATCTTGTATCACCAGAAAATGCGATTAAAACGGTTAAAAATGGAGAGATCTATTTTCATCATGTAACATTTTCTTATCAACATGGAAGTCAAGAACCAGTTTTAAGAGATATTGATTTGCATATTGAAAGTGGTGAAACAATTGGTATTATTGGTGGAACTGGGAGTGCTAAGAGTAGTTTAGTTAGTTTAATTAGTCGTCTTTATGATGTTGATAAAGGTTGTGTTGAGGTTGCTGGAGTTGATGTTAGAAATTATGATCTTGAGGTTTTAAGAGATGAAGTTTCCGTTGTTTTACAAAAGAATGTTTTGTTTAGTGGAACAATCTTACAGAATCTAAGATGGGGAAATGAAAATGCAACTTTAGAAGAATGTCAACAGGCTTGTCGTTTGGCTTGTGCAGATGAGTTTATTGAACGTTTTGAAGATGGTTATAATACTTATATTGAACAAGGCGGTTCTAATGTTTCTGGTGGTCAAAAGCAACGTTTATGTATCGCTAGAGCATTGTTAAAGAAACCAAAGATTTTAATTCTTGATGATTCAACGAGTGCGGTTGATACAGCAACTGATGCAAGTATTCAACAATCTTTTGCTAAGCATATTCCCGATACAACCAAGATTATTATTTCTCAACGTATTTCCAGTGTTGAACAAGCCGATCGTATTATTGTATTAAATGATGGTGTTGTAGATGGTTTTGCAACCCATGAAGAATTATTAAAAACAAATGATATTTATCAAAACATCTATGAAACACAAAAGAAAGGGAAGGAGGATGACTAATGAAAAGATTATTAAAAATGTTATGGAAAGAATATAAAATTCATTTAATTATTGTTTTTCTTTGTATTATTGCTAATGCGTATGCAACGGTTCAAGGAACATTATTTATGCAAACTTTAATTGATCATTATATTACACCTTTAATTGGTCAACCTAATCCTGATTTTACTGGTTTGTTTTATGCTTTGATAAGAGTTGCAGCTTTCTTTATGATGGGAGTTATATGTGCTTATGCATTTAGTAGGATTATGGTTAATGTCACACAAGGATTTTTAAGACATTTAAGAATTGAATTATTTGAACATATGGAATCATTACCAATTGCTTATTTTGATCGTACTTCACATGGTGATGTGATGTCTGTCTATACGAATGATATTGATACCTTAAGACAATTAATCAGTCAATCTATTCCACAATTAACATCAAGTTGCATTACCATTATCACAGTCTTTATTTCTATGTTAACATTAAGTATAACTTTAACATGTATCAGTCTTGTTATGTTATGTGTTATGGTATATGTATCACGAAAAATTGGAAGTTTATCGGGACATTATTTTGTTAAACAACAAAATGATATTGGTCGTGTTAATGGATATATTGAAGAAATGATTTCTGGTCAAAAAGTTGTGAAAGTCTTTAATCATGAAGAAAAAGCGATTGAAGATTTTAGAAATATTAATAATGATTTAAGAAATAGTGCTTATAAAGCAAATAAATTTGCGAATATTTTAATGCCAGTAACAATTCAAATTGGAAATTTCTCTTATATTATTTGTGCTGTTATTGGAGCAATTTTATCAATTAGTGGAGTTGTTGGAATTACAATTGGGACATTGGTTTCTTTTCTAACCTTGAATAAAAACTTCAATCAGCCAATTGGACAAATCTCTCAACAGATTAACAGTGTGGCTATGGCTCAAGCTGGGGCAAAACGTATCTTTGATTTACTTGATCAAAAAAGTGAAGATGATCAAGGGATTGTAACACTTTGTCGTGTAGAGTATGTTGATGGTCAAATGCAAGAAACATTAAAGCGTACCGGACATTGGGCATGGCGCCATCCTCGTACAAATGGTGAAATTGAATTGGTTGAGATGAAAGGTGATATTCGTCTTGAAAATGTTGATTTTGGTTATTTTGATGATCGTATGGTTTTACATGATCTCAATGTGTTTGCTGCACCTGGTGAAAAGATTGCTTTTGTTGGGGCGACTGGAGCCGGAAAGACCACAATTACTAATTTAATTAATCGTTTCTATGATATTCAAAAAGGAACGATTACGTATGATGGTATTGATATTAAATTGATTAAAAAAGATGATTTAAGAAAATCATTAGGAGTGGTTTTACAAGATACTCATTTATTTACGGGAACAATTATGGATAATATCCGTTATGGACGTTTAGATGCGACTGATGAAGAATGTATAGCTGCTGCTTCATTAGCTAATGCTGATACGTTTATTAAACATTTACCTGATGGTTATCAGACAATGTTGTCGGGTGATGGAAGTAATTTATCTCAAGGACAGCGTCAATTATTAGCTATTGCAAGAGCAGCAGTTGCTAATCCACCAGTCTTAATTCTTGATGAAGCAACATCTTCAATTGATTCAAGAACTGAAAAATTAGTTCAAGATGGAATGGATAAATTGATGCAGGGACGTACGACTTTGGTTATTGCTCACCGTTTATCAACAATTAAAAATAGTGATTGTATTATGGTATTGGAATTAGGTCGTATTATTGAAAGTGGTAATCATCAATCATTAATGAAAGAGAAAAAGAAATATTATCAATTATATACAGGGGCTATTGAAATGGATTAAGGTCAGTAGACCTTTTTCTTTATTGATAAAGATGGATAGCTATGATAGACTGCTTATATAAGAGAAAGTGAGTAGAAGATATGTCAAAAATATTAGTTTTAGCAGAAAAACCATCAGTAGGTAAGGATATCGCGAGAGTTTTAAATTGTCATAAGAAAATCAATGGAGCTTTAGAAGGCAATCAATATATTGTGACTTGGGCATTAGGACATCTTGTAACTTTAGCTGACCCAGAAAATTATGATCAAAATTATAAAAGCTGGAAGATAGAAGATCTTCCTATTATGCCTAAAAATATGAAATTAGTTGTTATTAAAAAGACGAATAAGCAATATCAAAGTGTGAAAGCACAAATGTTAAGAAAAGATGTTTCCCAAATTGTCATCGCAACAGATGCGGGAAGGGAAGGAGAACTGGTTGCTAGATGGATTATTCAAAAGGCTGGGGTTCAAAAACCTTTAAAACGTCTATGGATTTCATCAGTGACGGATAAAGCTATTCGTGATGGCTTTGCTCATTTAAAAGATGCAAAGGCCTATGAACCTTTATTTTATAGTGCATATAGTCGTAGTGTTGCTGATTGGCTTGTTGGCATCAATGCAACTCGAGCTTTAACCTGTAAATATAATGCGCAACTTGCTTGTGGACGTGTACAAACACCAACTCTTGCTATGATTGCTTTACAAGAAGATAAAATTCGTCATTTCAAACCTCAGGATTTTTATGGTATTCAAGTGAAAACATCAGATATTCATTGGACATGGCATGGTTTGAAGAATGAAACATATTTATTTGATGAAAAACAAATTGATCAAATCATACAAGATAATGAAAATCAATCTTTTCAAGTCAGTGATGTTACAAAAACATCCAAAAAGAAATATTCTCCACAATTATATGATTTAACTGAATTACAAAGAGATGCAAATAAAATATATGGCTATTCAGCAAAAGAAACATTATCAATCATGCAAAGTCTATATGAATATCATAAATTATTAACTTATCCAAGAACCGATTCCCGTTATTTAACAGATGATATCGTTCCAACTTTAAAAGAACGTTTAGAAGCTTCATTAGGTGGAAATCATGATCAAGTGATTCAAAAGATCTTATCTCAATCCATCAAAAAACAAGCACATTTTGTTAATAACAGTAAAGTCAGTGATCACCATGCAATTATTCCTACAGAACAAACAGCTTATTTAGGTGAATTGAATGAAAGTGAATTAAAAATATATGAGTTAGTTTTAAAAAGATTCTTAGCTGTTTTATTACCACCTTATGAATATGAACAAACAACTTTGACTGCTCATTTAGGTCATGAAACATTCATTGCTAAAGGGAAAAGAGAAAAGGTGAAAGGCTGGAAAGAAGTTTATGATATGCAAGATGATGAACAATTATTACCAATTGTTCAAGTAGGAGATAAACTTGAGATTGTTGATATCATCAAAACAAATGGTCAAACTCAGCCACCGGCTTATTTTAATGAAGCAACACTTTTATCAGCAATGGAAAATCCAGTTCGTTTTATGAATCATTCTAACCAAAAATTGAATCAGACATTAATTCAGACAGGTGGACTAGGAACGGTAGCGACTCGTGCTGATATTATTGAGAAATTGTTTAATACTTTTCTAATTGAAAAACATGGTCAAGATATTCATGTCACGCATAAAGGGAGACAATTATTGTCACTTGTGCCTGAGGATCTTCGTTCGCCAGAACTGACGGCTAGATGGGAATTACAATTATCTAAAATAGCGCAAAGAAAACTACACTCTCAAGAATTTATTAAAGAGATAAGACAATATACAGTTCGTATCATTGATGAAATTGAAAAGAGTGATGGTCAATTTAAACATGATAATATGACTCATAAAAAATGTCCTGAATGTGGAGAACCATTATTAGAAGTGAATGGTAAAAAAGGTAAGATGTTAGTATGTTCATCACGTGAGTGTCATTACCGTGAAACCCTGTCAGTTATTACCAATGCACGCTGTCCTCAGTGTCATAAGAAATTGGAACTGGTAGGTAAAGGGGATAAACAAATGTTTGTTTGTAAAACATGTGGATATCGTATTGGTATGAAGGCATTTCAAAAAGAACGTGAAGAAAGAAAGCAAACTGCTGGTAAAAGTGATGTTAAGAAATATTTACAAAAACAAAAGAAAGAAACACAGATGTCAGTTGATGATTCACCATTTGCCGCATTGTTAAATTTAAAAGATCAATTGAAATAGAAAAGAGGAAAACAATGGATATTATTGAAGCTATGAATGCCCGTCATTCTGTTCGTCATTATCAAAAGAAAGCGATCGAACAAGATAAGGTTGAACAGCTTTATCAAGAAATAGATCAAATCAATCAACAACATCATTTACATTTCCAGATGATCTTAAATGAACCACATGCTTTTGAAAGTTTCTTTGTTCATTATGGAAGATTTAAAAATGTACAAAATTATATTGCTTTAGTAGGTCATCAAGACGATCAAGAAAAAATTGGATATTATGGTGAAAGTCTTGTTTTAAAAGCTCAACAGATGGGATTAAATACTTGTTGGGTAGCAGCAACCTATAATCGTAAAAAAGTTCCTTGTCAAATCAATGATCATGAAGAACTCATTTGTATAATCACTATTGGTTATGGGGACAATTTAGGGAAACCACATAAAAATATGCCAATCGAAAAACTTTATACATGTCTTGATGAACCTACAGATTGGTTCATCAAAGGGATGGAAGCTGTCATGTTAGCGCCAACAGCAATGAATCAACAGAAGTTCTTTTTAACGCTTAAAGATGAACATGTTGAAATATCAAGTCATGGCAGTTATGCAAAGATTAATCTCGGTATTATTAAATATCATTTTGAAATCGGAGCTCATAAACAAGCGGATATTTGGATATAATAATTTGAGGTGCACATGAGTTGCGAAAATGCATACTCTATGATAGACTCAATATAGACAAATTGAAGAAGTAGAAAGGATGATATATATGTCAAACGTATTACATGTTAATAGTAGTGAATTTAATGACGTTGTTGCCAACAATGATTTGGTTTTTGTGGATTTCTTTGCAACTTGGTGTGGACCATGCAAAATGTTAGCTCCAAGTGTTGAAAAATTAGCGGATGAACATCCAGAAGCTAAAGTTTTAAAAGTAGATGTTGATCAAGAAAATGCTTTAGCTATGCAATTTGGTGTTCAATCTATTCCAACATTAATTGTATTCAAAAATGGGCAACCAGTTTCTCGTCAAATGGGATTTATGCCTTATGAAGCATTAGAAGATATGTTAAAATAAAAACACTTCACAATGAAGTGCTTTTATTTTACATAAAGGTTTAATCTTTTTTGATAACTCGCTTTTAAAATTATATCAGGTTCAGCCAAATATTGTGCTAACACATCAGCATCTTTTAAAATTTCACTATAAACATCATCAATGCGTTCTTTATCACTATGATTTTTAATTGCATTAGTAATGATGTTTTTTTCTTCTTCATTGAAATCTTCAAGCAAAGGTAAAAGCATTTGACTGCTACGACTGGCATGATCAAATGAAGAATGATTGATAAACTGAGCATAATCATGGAATAAACCAATGATACTAGCTAACTCTATATCAAGGTGTTTTTTTAATGCAAATTCTTGAGTGAGTGTACTGACTTGTAGGCTATGAAAATAAGCTTTTTGTTTATAAATACCATGACATTTTTCTTCAATTGTTTGAAAGAAAATATCTTTTAAGTTTTGATATCGATTCATCGTCTTAACCCCTTTGGATAAAGATTTTTTGCCTGATGTTGACTTTCTTTATAGAAAGAAAGTGGATAATCTTCAACAAAAATCACACCATAACCTTTCTGATTGCTGCCTTCTATTGCTTCTCCATGCATATATTGTCTAACCTTTAAATCATTTTCATGGAAAGTATATGATTGTTTAACATCCTCATGATGTAAAGTCAAGGCTAAAGCAAGACTTGGTTCAAAGCGATTTTTCTTACATTCCCCTAAATATAAACCGTTTCTTAGAACTCTTATCCCTTTGAGTTCGGGAAATTGAGGAAGTAGGGCATAGATATGATTGTTGTTATCGTAGAGATATTGTGGGGCTTTGAGATTGAGGTATTGTGAGTAAAAGTCTTGTACTAACTTTTGATTTTGTTTTGAGATAGTTGGTTTTAAGGCTTTTACTTTTGTAGTAGCAGCTTCACCATGTTTTTGGATCAAGGCGATAAAATGTCCCTCACCTTGATAATGATGAGGATATAAACGAATTGCTTCCTCCATATCGATTCCTGGCATCATACCATGACTCTTTTTAAGAGGAATTAAGGAACAATCATATTGATCTAAAAGATATTGAATTTGTTGTTCATTTTCAATGGTATTATAAGTACAAGTTGAATAAATCAATTGTCCTCCAGGTTTTAATAATAACATAGCTGCATCTAACAATTGTATTTGAATATATGCACATTCATTGACCTTTTCTATTGACCATGTTTCAATCGCCTGATCATTTTTTCTAAACATTCCCTCACCACTACAAGGTGCATCCAAAATAATCTTATCAAAGAAACCAGGGAGAGTCTTAGTCAATTGCAAAGGATCACAATTGGTTACAATCGTATTTTGTAAAGCAAATCTTTCGACATTCTCGGAAAGAATTTTTGCCCGCAAAGAAACAATATCATTAGCAATCATAAGACCTTGCTGAGATAAACGACTAGCAACTGCACAAGTTTTTCCACCTGGAGCAGCACACATATCTAAAATATAGTCATCTTCTTTCACATCTAAAAAATGAGAAACAAGCATTGCACTTGGTTCTTGGATATAATATGCTCCACAAGCAAAAAAAGGAGATTTCCCTAAAGGATAATGCTCATAATCAAAATAATAACCATCCTTCACAACAACATGAGGTTTGATATACTCTTGATTCAAATAATCTAAAACATTCTTTTTTTGTGGATTTAAATAAAATGCTTTAATATTTGGTTGTGTTAAAGAAACCATAAAATCATCATATTCATCTTTTAAGATGTCTTTCATCTGTTTTTCAAATAATTCATTCATCATATTCACCTTTTATCATTATACAAACCAAAAGGGGATGTGTAAATCAAAAAAGTATGTTAAAATCATATTGGTGATAAAAATGACAAGATGTGGATGGGCATATAGTGATGAATTAAGAGAATATCATGATCATGTTTGGGGAATACCACAACATGATGAGGTTCAATTATATAAGATGTTAATATTAGAAGGATTACAGGCGGGATTAAGCTGGGAAATTATTTTAAAGAAAGAAAAGGCATATGAACAAGCAATTGATGGCTTTGATTATTTAAAGATTGCGCAATATGATGAAACTAAATATGAAGAATTAATGCAAACACCTTTATTAATCAAAAATAAATTAAAGATGAGAGCCATTATCAGCAATGCTCAGGCATTTATGAAAGTTCAAGAAGAATTTGGAAGCTTTGATCAGTATATTTGGTCTTATGTTGATTTTCAGCCAATCAAGCATCATTATGCATCATCAAAAGATGTTCCATCATATGATGAACTTTCACAAAAGATATCTCAAGATTTAAAGAAACGTGGTTTTAAGTTTGTTGGACCAACAATTATCTATAGCTATCTACAAGCTATTGGAATTTATAACGATCATGAAATTAATTGTGATTTCTATTGATTTTTATGAAAATATATACTATAATAGATGAGCAAGTTCGTTATGCCCGAGTGGCGAAATTGGTAGACGCACAGCACTCAAAATGCTGCGATCTAGGTCATGTCGGTTCGAGTCCGACCTCGGGTACCATCTATTTAAATAACTGATACGTGATGTATCAGTTTTTTTGTGCTTTGAAATGAAAAAATTGATTGTATTTTATAAATAGTCTTTCAAACATCTTTCATGTTTATTTGACAAAGTTTTCTTTATTATGAGAAATTATAGCAAATTATGAGTAAGAAAATAGACAAAATTATGATGAATTTCTTGAAGATGATACAAATTTCTATGAATTATTTTAAAAACATGTAAAATGAAGTTAGGAGGTGTAGAGATATGCTATTAGAACATATATTAGATTGTGTAAATGATATTTATGAAGATGTGATGGAAGGGGCTTCACCTGAGTTGATGAATGTTTTGAAGCAATTAGAGGAAGAAGCTCATGATTCATCTGTAGATTTAACCAAAAAAGCGATTATGTTATCGATGACATTATGTATGAGTCAATTAGAGTTTGATGATGATTTATTTGAAGGTTTATTGTTAGAAAATCTGGATCATTTTGTTAAACATATACCAGATATGAAAAAGACAATGTCTTTAAGAATTGAATTAAGAGGTCTTGAAAAGAATGTTAATCGTGTGATTAAGGTGCCTTATGGTATGGTGTTAGCTGATTTGGCTTATTTGATTTTAGCGAGTATGAATGCTGAAGGTGAACATTTATTTACTTTTATTAGTGATGAAGGAAAATATGGATGTGATCAATGTGATGGTGAAATGATTGATGGTTATGCAGCAGATATGACAATTGCTGATTTATCATTGCATGAAGGAAGTCATTTGGTTTTATGGTATGACTTTGGCGATGATTATTTCTTTGATATTCATGTTATGGATGTTGATGAACATAATGATATTCAATCATTAGATGATTTAAAGGTTTTAGCTGGTGAAGGTTATGGAATTTGGGAAGATGAACATCAATTGTTAGAACTTTATTATGAAAATCAAGAAGAATTTTTAAGAGTCGTTAGTGAGATGGGATTGAATGAAGATGATTTTATTTTAGAGGACTTTGATGTAGATGATGCTAATGAATTCTTATTAGATAATTATGAATTCTTAAAAACATCTTATGAAGTTTATGATGAAGATGTTTATTAATGATAAAAAAATTTAAAATATACATAACGCCCTTTCAAATCTCAACAACAATTCATCTTTATTTACCACAAGAATATCAACAAAGTCATGAATTATATCCAGTGATTTATATGTTTGATGGTCATAATTTATTTTCTGATTATGATGCGACTTATGGTAAATCATTGAATATGGAAAAATTTTTAAATCAATATTCACAAAAGATGATTGTTGTGGGTATTGAATGTAATCATGAAGAAAATAGACGATTAATAGAATATTGTCCTTATTATGTTAATCATTCTTTACTAGGTGAAATAAAAGGTGAAGGAGATCAGCTGATAAAATGGATTGTCTATGAATTAAAGCCTTATATAGATGAACATTATCGAACAGATATATCACGTGATGCAACGATGATTGCTGGATGTTCAATGGGTGGATTAATGGCTTTATATGCTGTAAGTTGTTATAATCGTTATTTTTCTAAAGCCGCTTGTTTGTCACCATCTATTGGAGTAGGTTTTGAATTATTAAAGAAAGATGCTCAAGATTCTCAAATGGATGAAAATACAAAAATCTTTATGAGCTGGGGAAGTGATGAATCACGTAATAAAACAGGACTTGCCTATGCCACATCCCGTTATCTAGAGCTTTCCTATCTTTATATAAATAAGAATGTAAAGACCTATCCCTATCTATATGTTCATGGAAAACATAATGAAGAATCATGGGGACAACAGCTACAAATTTTTATGGATTATTTATGGAACTAAAAAAAGCGTACACCTACGCTTTTTTTGTTTTCTTGGCTTCTAACCATAACATGTGTAAAACTTCTATAAGCATTTTTCTAGTTTTAGCATCAAGTAAGGTTAACTCTTTAATCGCATTTAAAATATGTTTATAAGAAATATGCGATAAATCAGAAAATGTATAAAGATTTAAAGAATCAAATAATCCAAACATAGATTCAACAAACTGATGTTTTTCTTCATCACTGAGCTTTTCTAAAAACAAGATTACTTTAATTGCAAATTGAACACTTTCATAAGAAAGCTCATCTTCTTTAAAATGATAGGGACCAATATCCCAAGAAAATCCATTATGTTGCAGCATTCCAGTAAAATGACTATGAACAACCGTATATTCTTCTTCATGTCCTAAAACAATTCCAAAGAAAGAATAATGAGGAATATAACTATGAATTCTAGGTAACATTTCTTTATATTCAGATGACAACATAATTTCATCTTGAAAACCAGGACCATCAAAATTATCAATCTTTAAAATTCTTTGCTTAGTTTCTTTTTGACAAAAACATCCGGCATACATTGCTAAATTACCACCTTTAGAATGTCCAACTAACCAAATCGGACGTTTCTTTTGATATTGAAAATGTTTTTTTAAACGTTGCCATAATGATTTATCTAAATATTTATTTTGAAGTGAAGATAACAAACTATGTGACGATTGAAAGGAAGCAACATACTCTAAATATTCAACCGATGAAACTTGAGCTGGCACAACATTCTCACATAACATTAAAAAATCTTCATGCCAACCAATCAAAGAATCATCAGTTCCACGATAAGCAACTACCAGTCTTTGATCTTCTAATAATAAAGTCATGGCAGAAAATTGTTTAATTAAGTTTTTATCAATATCATTAACATAGCTCAGTATTTGAATATTTTGATAACGCGGACTATGGGCCATCTTTTCAAATAATTCATGACTTTCAATTAAAATAGGTCGTAATTCTTCTTCACTTAATTCTTGATTTCTTTTTTCGTAAAGTGAGAAAGCATCTTTTAAAGTTAAAGGATGATGCCAATCTAGATCGATGATCGTATCTAAATTCACATAGGCTAATTCACTAAATATTAAACTGTCAATTTCATTATAGGGGAATTGAATTGGAGAAAGATCACCACGTAAATCTATATAATCAATAATTGTATTTAACATAAGGCACCTCCCTTTATATTGTAGTCATTCTACATGATTTTCTTACAAAAATCAAATAAGCTGTTCATAAGTTATTCATCTCAATGTGAAAATTGTCAAATATAAAAGATTATTTGCTAAAAGGATAAAAATATGATACTCTTACAAAGAAGGAAGTGAATTTATGAAAGTTTTTGATAATAAGTATTTACGAAGAATTGTTATAAGCATTCAATTTATTACAATGGTTTTATTAATGGTGATGGCTTATAATGTTCAGTTTATTCCAATGACATATTTAATTGGAATTGGTGTAGCTTTTTTAGTTGTTTTAATCGGTGAATATTTTTTAATCTTTTGTAAAAAAGAACGTAGTAAACGTTCTTTAATCACACAAATATTGAGTTTGATTTTGAGTTGTTTCATGATTGTTGCTTCTTTTTATGTGTATAGAACAGGAGAAACGGTTAATCTCATGAGTGAGAGTAAATTTCAAACCCGTGCCATCTCAGTCATTGTTTTAAAAGATTCACCAATTAAAAATGAACGTCAGCTTCCCAAACATACAACGGGTTATATTTCATCTATAGATCCAACGAGTATGAGTTATGCAACCAATGAAATTGAAAAAAATGTAGGAAATATTCAATTAAAAGATTTCAAAGACTTTACAGCTTTAGTTAAAGCATTGAATAGTCAAACAGTAGATGCTATTGTTTTAGATGAAGCTTTTAGAAGTTTAGTAGAACAAAGTTTTAAAACTTTTAGTGAAGATACAAGGGTGATCTATCAGGTTAAAAAAGATGAAAGTGCAGTTAATGCTAAGAGTGTGAATGTCACTGAAAAGCCATTTTTGGTTTATATTAGTGGTAATGATGAATATGGTGGTTTATCAGCTGTTTCTCGTAGTGATGTGAATATGTTGGCGGCTGTTAATCCAACAACAAAGCAAATTCTTTTAATCAGCATTCCTCGTGATACATATTATCCTTTACATATGAATGGACAATTAGATAAATTCACGCATGCAGGAATTTATGGTTTACAAGAAAGTATTGATACATTGAAGGATATTGTTAATGAAGATATTAATTATTATGTTCGTATGAATTTTACATCTTTTGTTAAGATTGTTGATGCGATTGGGGGAATTACAGTTAATTCACCAGCTGAATTTACAACTAAGATTGGTAAGTATAAGATTAAAAAAGGTGAGAATAATTTAAATGCTAAACAAGCATTAGCTTTTGTTAGAGAAAGAAAATCTTTTGCTGATGGGGATTTTGCGAGAGGTAGAAATCAACAAAGAATGATTGCTGCAATTGTAAAGAAAGTTGCTTCACCAGCTATCTTGACTTCATTTTCTTCTGTCTTGGATACAGTAAGTCAAAGTGTTGAAACAAATTTATCTAGCAATGATATCAATGCTTTGGTACAAATGCAATTATCTCAAATGCCATCTTGGGATATACAGTCTTATCAAATTTTAGGTGAACCACAATCTCAACCTTGTTATTCAATGGGTGGAATAAGTGCTTCTGTCATTGTTCCACAAAAAGAATCTATTGAACAAGCAACAAAGTATATAGATCAGTTAATGAGTAATGAAAAGGTTGTTACAGAAGCAGGAAATTTAGACCAATAAAGGAGATTTTATGAAAGAAACAATTTTGTTATATCATGTCAATGATGAAATTAAAGTTAAAATTAATGAAATTGCAACATCTTTAAAGATTGATATTCGTATCATTGAAGATGATGAGATTTATGAAACAATGGGATATCTTTTAAAGATGGAGGGTTATGAAAAATCAATTCCACAACAAGTTGATTTTGATATGAGCCAAGAATTTGTATTCTTTGCTGGAATGAGTGATCAACAATTAGATATTCTTTTACAATTATTTAAAATGAATAAAATCCCACCAATTCCTTATAAAGCTATGTTAACTCAACATAATATCAATTATACATTTGTACAACTCTATCAAAGTGTTAGTCGTGAATATCACGAAATGAAACAAATGAATGCTTAAAAACCTCATTGAGGTTTTTTTGTATGAAAAAATCCTAAGCAGTTGCATACTTAGGATCACAAGTTAAATTCATTTGTAAATTACGAAGGGTTGCCATATCTTTATTACTTAAAATAACTGTTGAATGAATTTCACAGTCTTTTAATAATGGTAAGACTTCTAAACATTTTCTTGCATTAGGTTCATCGGATGAAGCAATTGTTAATGTCAATAACACTTCATCAATATCTAATAATGGGTTTTTAATATTTAAATAATTATTCTTTAAAGAAAGAATAGAATGTAACATGTTTGGTGAAATTAATTCAATTTCTTGATTAATGCCTGCTAAATATTTTAAAGCGTTTAATAGCGCAGCACTTGAAGCTCTTAATAAAGAAGAAGTTTTTCCACTAATCAGGCTGCCATCATTTAATTCAATAGCACAAGCTGGAACTTGTCTTTCTTCAGCTAATTTTTTAGCTATAATCGCACATTTACGATTTTTTGCATCAACATTAGCTTGAGACAATAACATTTGCATCTTCTCTAAAGATTTGGTATTAATCTTTCCACTCACATAATCAACTTGAGCGTGATAATAACGTCGAACAATCTCACGACAACTTGCATCTTTTGCTGCTTCATCATCGATAATTGCATATCCAACCATATTAACTCCCATATCAGTTGGTGAAGCATAAGGTGATTCACCAAAAATCTTTTTAAACATTGCATTTAAAACTGGGAAGATTTCTATATCACGATTATAATTGACCGTTGTTTCATTGTATTTTTCTAGATGAAATGGGTCAATCATATTGACATCATTTAAATCAATAGTAGCTGCTTCATAAGCCAAATTAACTGGATGTTTTAATGGTAAGTTCCAAATTGGAAATGTTTCAAACTTCGCATATCCAGCATTAATGCCATGTAAATGTTCATGGTATAACTGTGATAAACAAGTTGCCATTTTTCCTGAACCAGGTCCTGGAGCCGTTACAACAACTAATGGTTTAGAAGTTATAATATAATCATTTTTTCCAAATCCCTCAGGTGAAATAATATGATCAACATCATGTGGATATCCTTCAATTGGATATTGCATAAAGACTTTAATTCCACGATTTTCTAATTTTAGCTTAAAAGTATCAGCTGCATTTTGATGTTGATATTGAGTAATTGTTACACTCCCTACGTATAATCCTACTCTTTCGTATTCACCAATTAATCTAATTACTTCATCATCATAAGAGATTCCCAAATCCCTTCTGACTTTATGTCTTTCTAAATCTTTTGCACAAACAGCAATAATCACTTCAACTTTATCTTTTAAAGTCAATAACATCTTTAATTTACTATCAGGTTCAAAACCAGGTAAAACTCTTGAAGCATGATTGTCATCAAATAATTTTCCCCCAAATTCCAAGTAAAGTTTATTGTCAAATTGAGCAATTCTTTCTTGAATATGTTTTGACTGAAGTTCTACATATAATTCATTACTAAATGCCTTTTTCATTCTCTTTCACTCCTAGCTAACATTATATATAAAATAAGCGGAAAATAAAGATAATAATAATATTTTATTACATTAATAAATAATTATATACATAATTGGTGTGACCTCGATAAATCTTGAATTTATCAAAAGTTTTTTCATCCATGATGGTAACAAAATTTATCGAAAATATGCTTTTTCATTTTTGGCGTGGGTTGTTATTGAGGGGGAAATGTGATATATTGTAAAAGATAAAATACGTATAAAGGAGTCTAATTATGTTTAGTATGGTCTTTTTAAGAATCGTTCTTAATTTTATTGTTGGTTTTATTGTAGTGATGGTAGTTATGCCTAAATCTATTCAATTTTTAAAGAAATTAAAATTTGGTCAAGTTGAAAGGGAAGAAGGGTTAGCGTCTCATAAGGCAAAAGGTGGAACGCCAACAATGGGAGGTATTGTCTTTATTTTAGCTTCTATTGTTGTTGTATATGTTTTAAATTTTTCATTTTTTCAAAATCCTTATGTTAATTTATTGACTTTTGCTTTTCTAGGATTTGGATTAATTGGTTTTTTAGATGATTATTTAATTGTTGTGAGAAAGACAAATGAAGGTTTAAAACCAATTTATAAATATGCTTTGCAATCAGTTGCAGCTATTGCTTTTTACTTATTAGCAAAATATTTTATTCCTGATTTTAATTCTATGATTACTATTCCTTTACTACATATGGAAGTGGATTTAGGATGGTTTTATCCTGTTTTGGTTTATTTTATGTTTACTGCTGGTAGCAATGCTGTTAATTTAACTGATGGGTTAGATGGTTTAGCAACCGGACTTTCAATTACTGCAACATCAGTCTTTGTTATTTTTGCAATTATGAATAAAAATTATGAAATTGCGATTTATGCTATGGTCATTGTTGGAGCTTTGCTTGGATTTATGTATTTCAATTATCATCCTGCTCGTATTTTTATGGGTGATACAGGATCACTTGCTTTAGGTGGTGTTTTAGCTGCTTTAGCTGTGTTAACTCATCAAGAATTGTTATTTATTTTAATTGGTGGGGTTTTCTTGATTGAAACATTGTCTGTTATTATTCAAGTTGTTTCTTTTAAAACAAGAGGAAAAAGAGTGTTTAAAATGGCTCCTATTCATCATCATTTTGAAATGCTTGGATGGAGTGAACAACAAGTGGTTATTTCATTTTGGTTTTTAGGATTTATTTGTGGAATTATTAGTATTGTGTTAGGGGTTATGTAAAATGTTAAAGGGGAAAAAAGTTTTAGTATTAGGCTTAGCTAAGAGTGGTCAAGCTGCTGTTGAATTGTTGGATAAGATGCATGCCACAATCACTGTAAACGAATTTGCATCAAGAGAAAAAATAGCGTGTTATGATGATTATGTGAATCGTGGAATTGAGATGGTCGTTGGTGGACATCCTGATGAACTTTTTGAAAGAGATTTTGATTTTGTTGTAAAAAATCCAGGAATTAACTATCATAAACCTTTTATCTTACGTTTAAAAGAACGTGGTATTCCTGTTTATACAGAAATTGAATTAGGTTATCAATTAGCTAAACATCAAAACTATATTGCAATTACTGGAACAAACGGAAAAACAACAACTGTTACATTAATTGATAAAATCTTACGTGATGCTAAGCATCTAGTCAGTTTAGCAGGAAATGTTGGGACACCATATAGTTCATTAGTCTTAGAAAATAATCTTTTAGAAAATAAAAATCAAGATGTGGTTTTAGAAATGTCAAATTTTCAATTGTTAGATATTGACACTTTCCATCCCCATATTTCTACTATTATTAATTTAACGCCTGATCATTTAGATTATATGGTGTCACTTGATGAATATTATGCTTCGAAAACACGTATTTATATGAATCAGGATCAAAATGATTATTTTTTAGAAAATAAAGATGATCCTATTTTACAAGAATATTTAAAACGTTATCCAGTTCCAGCTTCTATTTTGACTTTCTCACTTGTTGAAGAAGCTGATTGTATGATTCAAGATGAAGCTATTTATTTTAAGGGAGAACATATTATTGATTTAGATGAAATCAAGATTGTAGGTCGTCACAATATTCAAAATATGATGATTGCGATTATGGCTTGTGCATTATCAGGAGTCGATAAGAAATGTATTCATGATACTTTAGTTCATTTTATGGGGGTTGAACACCGTATAGAGTTTGTAAGAGAATATCAAGGGGTCAAATATTACAATGATTCAAAGGCGACTAATACAGATGCAGCTATTATTGCTTTAAAAGCTTTTGAAAAACCTGTTATTTTATTAATGGGTGGTCATGAAAAAGGACTTGATTTATCTGAAATGTCAACTTATCAAGATAAAATACAAGCATTAATATGTTTTGGGGCAGCTAAAGAAAGGTTCGCTAAAGAAATGCATTGTCCTTTAACTTATGTCGAAGAACATATGAAAGATGCAATTTTAAAAGCTAAAGAAATTGCAAAAGATGGAGATATTGTTTTACTTTCTCCTTCGACAAGTTCTTATGATGAATTTAGTGGTTATGAAGAAAGAGGAAATGTATTTAAACAAATTGTGAATGAATTTTAAGAGGATGTGGAAACATCTTCTTTTTACTTACAATTTTGTAAGGTCAAAAGACGTTAAATTCATGTATAATAAAAACAGAGGTGATGATAGTCATGAGAATATTAATTGTGGAAGATGATCAGGATTTATGTCAAGAGTTGAAATTGTTATTGGATAATGCTGGATATGATGGGATGATTTTAAAAGATTTTGAACATGCTAAGGAAGAAATTTTAGCACTTTGTCCAGATCTTGTTTTATTAGATATTACAATTCCCTTTATGAATGGAGAATTGCTGTTAAAGGAATTAAGAAAAGAAACACAGATTCCAATTATTATGGTGACGAGCCAAAATAATGAAGTCGATGAGGTTTTAAGTATGAGCTATGGGGCGGATGATTATATTTGTAAGCCTTATAATCCAACTTTATTATTGTTAAGGATTGAAGCGGTTTTAAGACGGGTTCATCGAAAATTGAATCATTATACTTATCGTGATTTGGTTTTAATACCCGATCGTGGGGTTGTAAAATGTCATGATGAAATGCTGATCTTAACTAAAAATGAGATGCTTATTTTAAAATATTTGATTATTCATCAAGGGCAAATTGCCTCACGTGAAGAAATTATGATGGATTTATGGGATAGTGAAGAATTTGTTGATGATAATACTTTAACAGTTAATGTGAGTCGTTTGCGTCAAAAGCTAAGAAGCATTGGTTATGGTGATGTGATTGAGACAAGGAAAGGATTAGGGTATATATTGGTATGACAATGAAAGACTATCTTCAAGACAAGGCTTTTATATTTTTATTTTATGGTATGATGGTTGTTATGACATTGTTGATGTTATTGGCTTTTCATGTGAATATATCTTTAATTATTTTGATTATGGGAATTGATTTTTGGTTTATAAGTATCATTGAGGTTTTTGATTATCAAAGGAAAAAACAATTTTATACAAATTATTTATCACAGTTAAAGATGTTAGAAGAAAAGTATTTGATTTGTGAACTCATCAAAGAACCTTCTTTTTTAGAAGGAAGAATTCTTTATCAATCATTATATGATATTAATAAGTCTATGTTAGAGAAAATTAATGATTTATCAATGAATATGGAAGATTTTAAAGATTATGTTGAGATGTGGATTCATGAAGTAAAGATTCCCTTATCGCATCTCACTTTGACTGTTCATAATCACAAGAGTGAAGTATCATTACAAATTCTTGAACAAGTTCGTAAACTAGAAAATCAGGTTGATCAGATTCTTTATTATGTACGTAGTCAAAGTGCCCAAAAAGATTATCTTGTGAAAAATAATCATTTGTCACAAATGATAAAAAATGTCATTGTGAAAAATAAAGATTATTTTATTTTTCATCAATTAAAAATAAAATTAAAAGATTTAGATTATGAAGTTGTTACGGATATGAAATGGTTTGAATTTATTGTGAATCAAGTTTTAAATAATAGTTTTCAATACAGCAAAAATACAAGTGATTCCTATATTGAAATTTCTGCTTATGAAAATCAAGAAGCAATTGTTTTATCAATCTATGATAATGGGATTGGGATTTGTGCTTCTGATTTACCACGAGTCTTTGAAAAATCTTTTACTGGAGAAAATGGTCGTAAGCATAAAAAATCTACAGGAATGGGACTTTATATTTGTCATAAGCTTTGTGAATGTCTAGGGCATACTATGACAATTGAATCAAAAGTGAATCAATATACAAAAGTAAATATTATTTTTTATAAGAATCATTATTATCATATGGATGAAGTGACAAAATTGTAAGGTTATGTTAGGAACATCGATGGCAACATATATATAAATTAGACATAATGAAGATGACAAAGGAGGAAGGTTATATGGAACCTATTTTAAGAATTGAAAATATTGATAAATATTATGGTAATAAGTCAAATCTAACAAAAGCTTTAAGTCATTTATCATTGCATGTCAATAAAGGTGAATTTGTTGCGATTATGGGTGCAAGTGGAAGTGGAAAGACCACTTTATTGAATTGTGTATCAACGATTGATAAAGTAACTGCTGGTCATATTTATATTGGTCAAACAGATATTACTCAGTTAAAGGGTAATGCTTTGAATCGTTTTCGTCGTGAGGAACTTGGTTTTATCTTTCAAGATTTTAATTTGCTTGATACTTTAACAGCATATGAAAATATTGCTTTGGCTTTATCAATTCAAAAAGTTGCTGCAAAAACAATTGAAAAGCGAGTTCAACAAATTGCTCAGGCTTTAAATATTGAGGATGTTTTAAATAAATTTCCTTATCAAATGTCAGGTGGACAAAAACAACGTGTTGCTTCAGCAAGAGCTTTGATTACCAATCCACAATTAATCCTAGCTGATGAACCAACTGGAGCCTTAGATTCCCGTTCATCACAAATGCTACTTTCAAGTTTACGTCAATTAAATGAACAATTAGAGGCAACCATTATGATGGTCACTCATGATGCCTTTAGTGCCAGTTATGCTTCACGTGTGGTTTTTATAAAAGATGGTCAAATCTTTAATGAGTTATTAAGAGGCGATAAAAAACGTAAAGAGTTCTTTGATGATATTATTGATGTTGTGACATTACTTGGAGGACAATAAGATGTTATTGAGACTCTCTTTAAGAAATATCAAACGTAGTTTAAAAGATTATACGATTTACTTCTTTACGTTAGTTTTAGGTGTTGCGATTTTCTATTTATTTAATTCTATTGAAAGTCAAAGTGTGATGATGGATGTTTCCTCATCTACTCGTGAAATTATTAAAATGATGGTTAATTTCTTGTCAGGTGTTAGTGTCTTGGTATCTTTTATCTTAGGTTTCTTGATTATTTATGCAAGTCGTTTTTTGATGAAAAGACGTCATAAAGAATTTGGAATCTATATGATACTTGGAATGGGAAAACGACAAATCTCTTGGATTTTATTATGTGAAACTTTTTTGATTGGACTTGTTTCATTGGGGTTTGGTTTATTGATAGGGATTGCTTTATCGCAAGTGATGAGTATTTTTGTAGCAAATATGTTTGAAGCTGATATGACCCGCTTTGAATTTATCTTCTCATCATCAGCTACTTTCAAAACAATTCTTTATTTTGGGGTTATTTATGTTATTGTGATGATTTTTAATACGTTTTCAATTGGACGTCAGCAATTGATTGATTTGTTGTTGTCTAAGCGTAAAAATGAACAGATCAAAGCTAAAAATACTTGGCTTTGTACATTGGTTTTTCTTTTATCTATTGGGATGCTAGGTTATGCTTATTATTTAGTAACAGCAGGAGTGACACAATTAGATAGTGCAGATAAAATTTTTATTCCAATTGCTTTAGGGATTAGTGGGACATATCTTTTGTTTTGGTCATTATCAGGTTTTATTTTGAAAATCATGATGTTTTATAAAAAGCATTATTTCAAAGGTTTAAATAGTTTTGTTGTGAGACAATTTAGCTCACAAATGAATACAACAGTTTTTTCTATGAGTCTTATTTGTTTGATGTTATTTACAACCATTTGTGTTTTATCAAGCGGGATAGCTTTAAAAAATGCTGTGACTTCAAATATGCAAGAATTCACACCAGTGGATATTTATCTTGAAAAGAATTGGGATTTGGCAGGTCAAAATGCGAATGGAAAACAATATACTCAAGGTGAAATTGCTGATTCGCATATAAGTATTGCCGAGACTTTCCGTCAATTAGATTTTTCTATTGATAAATATTTTAAAGATGTTTGTACCGTCAATACATATGCAACCAATGATTTAACGTTGAAAGATACTTTAGGAAAAGCCTTCCCATCAATCAAACAAAAATATACATTTTTAAATACCGATATGGCTGAAAATATTATGCGTATAAGTGATTATAATCAGATTGCTAAAAGATATGGTCAAAAACAATTTCAACTTTCAGATCATCAATATATGATTGTTGCTAATTTTGATAATATGGTAGCAATAAGAAATCAAGGTTTAAAAGCGAATAGTCCTATTCAGCTGCTTAATCAAACATACACTCCTAAGTATCAAACGTGTCAAGATGGCTTTGTTGTTCCTTCTTCCAATGAAAGCAACTCAGGAATTATCTTGGTGCCAGATCAAGCAGTTAATGAAAGTATTCGTGCGCAAAATATTATGATTGCTAATTATAAGGCTAATGATAAAGCCGGGTGTCAAGCAATTGAAGATAAGATTATTGCCCTTGATCAACATCCTTATAGTAAAAATACAAATCTTGATGCAATCACACGTATTTCGATTTATGAAGGGAGTGTCGGAATTGGAGCAATGGTAATTTTCATTGGAATTTATATTGGCGTTGTTTTCTTGATTTCGAGTGCAGCTTTATTGGCATTGAAGGAATTAAGTGAAAGTGCTGATAACAAAGAACGTTATACGATGCTTAGAAAAATTGGAACAGATGAAAAAATGATTCAAAAAGCTTTGTTTAAACAGATTGCTTTATTCTTTGTTGCTCCATTGATGGTAGCAATTGTTCATTCAGTTTTTGGAATTCAATTTTGTACATATATTATTTCAACATTTGGGAAACAAAATTTATTACCATCAATTATAGCTACGGTTATCTTTATCATTTTGATTTATGGTGGTTACATGATGGTGACGTATTATTCAAGTCGAGCTATGTTAAAAGATTAAGAAGATGTCTAAGGCATCTTCTTTTTTGTATGTTCTTTTCATATGTTTAAATGATGGAGGAATCACCATGAAAACAAAAAGAATCATTATTTTAACCTTAATTATCGTCATCTTTGGATTAATAAGTGTTTATAGTTCTTCCCATGTCTGGGCACTTTATAAATATGATGACTCCTTATATTATATTAAACGTCAAGCGATTTTTGCTTGTATTGGGATTATTGCGATGTTTATAACATCACGGATTGATTATCATCTTTATAAAAAATATTATAAACCAATTATTTTAGTTTGTTTTCTATTATTGATATTAGTTTTAATTCCTGGTTTAGGGGTTGTTAGAGGAGGGAGTCGTAGTTGGTTTAATTTTGGTATTTTTGCTTTGCAGCCTAGTGAGTTATTTAAGATTGGAATGATTATTTTTGCGGCTGTATACATTGAAAAAAACTATTATCATATGAAGAAATTGAAATACAGTTTAAAGTTGTTGCTTGTGATGGGACTAGGTTTTTTATTGATTATGTTACAACCGGATTTTGGTAGTGGAATTGTTATGGCATGTAGTATTGTTGTTATGATTATTGTTTCACCTTTTCCTTTTATTTATTTTGTCTTTTTAGGGGTCTTAGGGGTAGTGGGAATTGTTTTTATGATTCTTTCTGCACCATATCGAATGAAACGTATTTTATCTTTCTTAGATCCTTTCCAAGATCCTTTAGGAAGTGGTTTTCAAGCTATTCAAGCTTTGTATGCAATTGGTCCAGGAGGTTTGTTAGGTGTAGGTTTTGATAAAAGTATTCAGAAGCATTTTTATTTACCTGAACCACAGACTGATTTTATTTTTGCGATTGTTGCAGAGGAATTTGGTTTTTTAGGAGGGATTATTTTAATTGGTCTTTATTTATGTTTGTTTAAAACAATTTTACAAGTGAGTAAAAATGTCAAAGATTTGTTTGGAAGTCTTTTGATGATAGGAATTGTTTCTTTGATTGGAATTCAAACATTAATTAATTTAGGTGTTGTTGTGGGATTGTTCCCAGTAACCGGAGTTACATTACCATTGATGTCATATGGAGGAACAAGTTTAACAATTACTTTAATGAGTATAGGAATTTTAATTAATATCTCGAAATCTGCAAATTGTGTGCTATAATAAACAATGGGAGTGATAAAAATGAAGATAATTGTTAGTGCAGGGGGAACGGGTGGACATTTATATCCCGCGTTAGCTCTTGTTGAATATATAAAGACACAAGATATAAAGGCTGAATTTTTATTTGTTGGAACAACGGATCGTTTAGAATCACAAGTGGTTCCACAAAAAGGCTATGCTTATAAAGGATTAAAAGTAAAAGGGTTGGTTGGCAATCCTTTACAAAAAATAAAGAACGCTATGATTTTTGTGAAATCTTTAAAAGAATCTAAAAAAATATTGAAGGAATTTCAACCAGATATTGTTGTAGGATTTGGGGGATATCCAAGTGCTTCAATTGTTTTAGCTGCAGCAAAGATGAATATTCCTACAATGATTCATGAACAAAATTCAATTATTGGATTAACCAATAAAATTTTAATAAAAAAAGTTGATAAGATTGTATGTTGTTATGAAAAGGCGTATAATGAATTTCCTCATGATAAGACAGTTTTATTAGGAAATCCTCGTGCGAGTGTTGTGACTCATCAAAAAATGCAGGATATTCATGATATTTACAACATTCCTTCCTCACGAAAAACAGTTGTTATTGTGATGGGAAGTCTAGGTTCTTCATCAGTTAATAAAGTGATGAAAGAGGCTTTAAGACAGATGCAATATGATGCTTTTGATATTGTTTATGTAACAGGTAAAAATTATTATGATGAAATGAAGGAAGAATTAAAGGATTTAAATGATTCCATTCATTTGGTAAGTTATATTGATGATATGCCTAGCTTAATAGCAAGCTGTGATTTGATTGTTTCACGCGCTGGCGCAACAACTTTAGCTGAAATTACTGCTTTAGGGGCAGCATCATTAATTATTCCAAGTCCATATGTGGTTGCTAATCATCAAGAATATAATGCTAAAGAATTGGTTGATGCATCAGCGGCTCATTGGATTTTAGAAAAAGATTTAACGGCTTCAGGATTTGTCAAAGAAACAAGACATTTATTATCGCATGAGGATGTTTTAAAGAATTTAGCAAGTCATGCAAAGGCTTTAGGAAAACCTCATGCTTGTGAAGATATTTATCAAGAAATATTAAAAACATTAGAAAGGAAATAGATATGGATTTTGATCAAGTATTCTATGATTTGGTTGATTTGGATTTAGGTGAAATCTTAGAAAATGAACCAATGTATAAACATACAACTTTTAAAGTGGGTGGACCTGCTCGCTTTTTTGTGCATATTAAAGATATTGATGCTTTAGGACGTGGTATTCATTATTGTCGTCAACATCAAGTAAAACATATGGTGATTGGTAAAGGTTCGGATTTATTGTTTTCTGATAAAGAATATGAGGGTGTGATTTTTTCTCTATCACAAGGGTTGAATCATGTGCATATTAATGGTTTAGAAATTCGTGCTGGAGCTGGGGTCAGTATGATTTATTTGGCTTATGAAGCAGCCAAAACTGGTCTTTCTGGTTTTGAATTTATGGGTGGAATTCCTGGAACAATTGGTGGAGGCGTTTATATGAATGCCGGAGCTTATAAATATTGTATGGCTGATGTTTTTACTTCAGCAGTTGTTTTAAATGACGAAGGAGAATTGGTAACTTTAAGTAAAGAAGAAATGCAATTTTCTTATCGTAAATCGATTTTACAAGAGCATAAAGATTGGGTTTTGGTGGAAGCAACATTTACAATGGCACCACGTGATCCTCAAGAAATTATGCAAGTTTTAGATAAACGTAAAGAAAAACGGATGACAACACAACCATGGAATTTTGCGAGTGCGGGAAGTATTTTTAGAAATCCTGAAGAAAAACCAGCCTGGAAATATATTGATGAATGTGGTTTAAGAGGATATGAAATTGGTGGGGCACAAGTTTCACCAAAGCATTCTAATTTTATTGTTAATAATGGTTATGCGAGTGCTAAGGATATTTTGGATTTGATTTTATTGGTTGAAAAAACTGTTTTTGATCGTTTTAGAGTGGAATTAGAGAAAGAAGTTATCTTGGTTAACTGGGAGTAGGTGATGTGAATGTCTCATCAACAGGAATACTATTATAATGAACATGATGAGAATCAGGCTATAAAGATTTTAAAAACAAAAAAGAAAAAAAAGTTAAAAAGACGTTTTAAAGTTCTTCTTTATTTGATGGTTTTTGTTTGTATTGGAGCGTATTTTGTGAGTGATTATTCAAAGGTTAAATCTATTGTGGTTACAGGTAATCATGAAGTGAAAACAGCGGATATTTTAAAAAAAATATCGGTTAATAAATCTTCTTATTATTTGTTTGTAAATACTGGGAAAATTGAAGATGAAGTCAAAACAGTTCCTTTGATTAAAAAGGCTTATGTCAGTAAAGATTGGCTTGGACATGTTAAAATAGAAGTTGAAGAAGCTCAAAAAGTAGCTTATTGTATCATTGATAAAACAACTTATGTGATTGATGAATTAGGCAATGTTTCTTTAACCGCTGATCAAAGTATAATTGCTTCGTTACAAGCAACTCCGCAGTTAACAGGTTTTAAAGATTTAAAGTTTTTAAAACAATTTGCTAAAGAATATGTAAAAATTCCTGAATTAATTAAAAGTCAAACGAGTGATATCATTTATTCGCCAATCAAAGCTGATACATCACGTTTGAAGTTTCTGATGGATAATGGCAAGATTCTCTACTTAAGAGTAGAGAGTATGGTTGAGCAACTTTCTAAATTTGATTATGAGGCTTTTATGACAGCTTATAGTGATCGTTGCGAATTTAGTTTTGAAGGAAATCATGTTTATATGAAAAAATGTAAATGATGTATCTTGTCTAACAAGGTACATTTTTGCTTAAAAAAGATTCTTTGTTTCAAGATTATGTGTTTTCTTATCGGGAATTTTATGATACAATGATAAAGAAGTATTTTTTTAAAGGAGAATCATTTATGAAAGATATCTATGCTGTGTTAGATATAGGAAGTGCAACGATTAAACTCCTAGTTGGGGAAGTCGTAAGTGCTAATATAAATATTTTATTTTCGAAAAAAATAACGAGTCACGGAATTCGTAAGGGTAAGATTGAAAATATGCCTAGTGTTGTCAGTGAAATCAAACTGTTGTTAGATGAAGCTTCAAAATCATTAGGGGCAACCATTACGAAAGTCGCTTTATGTATTCCTTCATTTCATGCACATATTTATCAAAGTGATGGAATTACAAAGGTCAATTCTCCTTTAGATCAAATTACAAGTGATGATGTTGTGAGAGCTTTAAAACTTTCTAAACGTTTTGAATTAGATAAAGACGAGGAAGTCATTTCGGTTATTCCTACAATGTTTCAACTTGATACCAAATCAATGAAAGAAGTACCTATTGGGGCAAAGTCTGCATCATTAAAGGCTGAATCATTGATTATTACAACAAAGAAAAAACTTCTTTATGGATATATCAGTGCTGCTGAAAAAGCCGGTGTTGAAGTTTTAGATATTACAATCAACGCTTATGCTTGTGCAAAAGAAGCTTTTGATGCAGTATATCTTCAAGAAGGTGCGATATTGATTGATATTGGTTATAGAACATCAACTGTTGCTTTTTTTGAGGGTGGATATTTAAAATATATTGCCCAAGCTGGGGTTGGTGGATATGATTTGACTAAAAAGATTGCTACATCTTGGCAAATTCCTCTAGATAAGGCTGAGGTGTATAAAGTGAAATATGGAACGTGTGATCTCAATATTGGAGACGAAGATATTATACATACAACACGCGATAAAGAATTTGAAAAACATTACACACAAAAAGATTTGTCAGAAGTTTTATCTGCTGGAGTCAAAGATATCATGGAAGTCATTAAGACTAAAATTGATGTGATTAATGATGGAAGAAGCTATGAAACTGTGATTGTTGGTGGTGGTGGAGAACTTCCTGAAATTGATCGTGTGGCTAGTGAGATTTTACAAAGTGCAGTTAGAACTTATCGTCCTGATACAATTGGGGCAAGAGATATGTCTTTTGTTTCATGTTTAGGAATGATGTATTATTTAAATGATCGTGCAAAGATTTTAGGACATTTAGATCCTTCGGTGGTTTTACCAGATATTTCTAGTACGATGAGTATTCGTTTTAAGGGACTAACGAAAACAAAACCCGTTCATGGGGATAAGAAAAAAGGAAAGTTTTCTAAAGTGATTGAGAATTTTTTTAGCGAAGAAGATTAATATAAAAGTGAGGATAGGAAATATGGATAGTAATTTAGATTTTGTTCAGGTTGCGAAGATTAAAGTTATTGGTGTTGGTGGCGGTGGTTGTAATGCCGTTGCAAGAATGGCTAAAGACGGTGTTAGAGGTGTTGATTTTTATGTTGCCAATACGGATGCTCAAATTTTAAAAGGTATCGATATTGAAAATAAAATTATCTTAGGAAAAGAATTAACACATGGTTTAGGTGCTGGGGGAAATCCTGAAGTTGGACGTAAAGCTGCATTAGAAACTGAAGAAGAAATTAGACAAGCTTTAGCTGGTGCCAATATGGTATTTATTGCTGCTGGTATGGGTGGAGGAACAGGAACTGGTGCTGCACCTGTTGTTGCAAAGATTTCTAGAGAATTAGGAGCTTTAACAGTTGGGGTTGTGACATCTCCTTTTACCTTTGAAGGACCAAAGGTCTTAAGACAAGCTAAAGGTGGTTTGGCTGAGTTAAGAGAAAATGTAGATTCAATTATTGTTGTTTCTAATGATCGTTTATTAGATGCGATTGGTAGAAAACCTATGGGTGAAGCATTTAGAGAAGCTGATAATGTATTAAGACAAGGAGTACAAACAATTACTGATTTAATTGCTATTCCTGCTTTTATTAACCTTGACTTTGCTGATGTATCTTCAGTTATGAAGGATAGAGGTTCTGCATTAATTGGAATTGGAATGAGTGATGGTGAAAATAAAGCTGAAGAAGCAGCATTGCGTGCTATTTCATCACCATTATTAGATGTGTCTATTGCAGGGGCAAAAGATGCAATTGTTAATGTGACAGGTGGAACAAATATTACATTATATGATGCTAATACTGCTCTAGCAACAATTAGAGAAGCTGTTGGTAATGATGTGAATACTGTTTTAGGTGTGGCAATTAATGAACAATTAGATGATCAAGTTATCGTTACAGTTATTGCAACTGGTTTTGAAGATGAAGAAGAAGTTACACCAGTAACGCCTAATCAACCAAAACAAACATCTCCATATGAATCAACAGTAAGACCAACTGTTTATGATGTTGAAGATGATGACGATGATGTACCAGCATTTTTAAGAAATAGAAAATTATAGGCTAACGTTTGTTAGCTTTTCTTGTATAAGGAGGATTTTATGAAAAAATTAGGATTTATTGGTATGGGAAATATGGCAGGGGCCATTGCTCAAGGAATTGTTAAATCAGGATTTTTAAAAGGTGAGGATATTATTGCTTATGATATTGTCAGTTCACAGCTAGATAAAGTTAAAGATTTAGGGTTTGTGATTGCGAAGGATGAAAAAGAAGTTGTTTGTGAAAGTGAAATGGTTTTTATTGGTGTTAAACCGCAAGTTGTCGAGAAAGTATTAGAACCATTGATTGATTTGTTAAAAAACAAAGCATTAATTTCAATTGTTTTAGGATATGACTATGCTCGTTATCAAGAATTGCTAGATTCATCTACAAGACATATTTTTGTTATGCCAAATACACCTGCCCGTGTTTTAGCAGGTATGTCTTTAATCGAAGAAACCCATTCATTGACTTTAGAAGAATTTGATTTTGTTAAAAAAATGTTTTCATCGATTGGCGAGATTGAAGTTGTACCTTCCCATTTAATGGGGGCTGCAGGAACTTTAAGTGGCTGTGGACCTGCTTTTGTTTATATGATTATTGAAGCATTAGCTGATGGTGCAGTAAAGGAAGGTGTTCCTAGAGATATGGCTTATAAACTTGCTTCACAAACGATTGTTGGTTCTGGACTTATGCAATTAGAAACATCATTGCATCCAGGAGTATTAAAAGATCAAGTTTGTTCCCCAGGTGGGTCAACAATTAGAGGAGTAGAAGCGTTAGAAAAAGGGAATATACGTGCTACTTTGATGGATGCTATAACATCTGCTGTTCATTATAAATAAAATGTCAAAAAATGCTGATTCAAAAAACTGCGATGGAATCAGCGTTTTTCAAAGAATCGATAAAAAAGTGCAAAAAAAGTAAAAAAAAGACTTGCAAAGGGAGGGATGAGATGGTATTATAGATGAGCACTCGGCAAGAGGGCAGCAAACGGACATTGAAAACTAAACAGAAAACACGTCAATAAGAAGAAACAAAGA